>ERZ827043.686-NODE-686-length-41109-cov-54.310688_pt1 | contig 41109 bp, 31 predicted proteins | sample MGYA00519923_ERZ827043 | MGnify/ENA primary metagenome ERZ827043 (study PRJEB31778, sample SAMEA3449251) | human gut metagenome | biome: human gut; feature: human-associated habitat; material: faeces | place: United Kingdom | collected 2010/2012 ... | reverse complement strand
CATATGGCTCGATGGACTATGAGCATATGGCTCGATGGACTATGAGCATATGGCTCGATGGACTATGAGCATATGGCTCGATGGACTATGAGCATATGGCTCGATGGACTATGAGCATATGGCTACTTGTCGGAGGGATATCGCCGGAAGGCAGGCATCGCCGCCGGACGAGGGCTGGTGAAGATGAGGACGGAAGAGGAAGGCAAGCCCATGAAATGAAAGATTGCGGCCTGATGCACCGGTTGAAGACAAAAAAGGACCTGCAAGCCTCTCGTTAGGAAACGGAAACTTGCAGGTCCATCAAGGGACAAGGATGACTTACCACGTTTGACTCAGTTAGTGACGTCAAAGGGCTATCCCCCTCATATCCCCAGTAAGGCATTGCCGGGGGAATGTCGTGCCTCAGCCAGCGGGGGACGTCGTCACGACATCTACACCGCCTTGCGTGTGACAATCCGGCACGGCATTGACCCGGACTTTTAACCTAAAAACTATGCAAAATTAATAAAGAGGATTCTGCTGCATGTTCGGGTTGACGTTCATCTCACCTACGGGGATCAGCGGCAGCGCCTTCTTGGAATCACGGTTGAATGTGCGTGCCTCCTCACTCAGCACGGCGTGCCATCCCTTATCGTTATTGTTGGTGTAGCGTGTAACGGTCTCGCCGCGACGCAGCACGTCGAAATAGCGCTGTCCCTCGCCTACGAGCTCCTTACGGCGCTCAATATAGATTCTGTCGAGGGTGATGGTAGATGCAGAAACCTCCTTGCTGGCATCAGTCGTACGGTTCTTGATGATGTCATTAAGCATCTTGGCTGCCGTCTCCTTGTAGCCGAGCTGGAAAGCAGCCTCGGCTGCGCTCAGATAAACCTCAGACAATCTGAGCAAAGGCACGTTTGCATAACGTACGTCACCACCAGAGGGTGGCATCTTATTGATGAACACACCATACTTGAGGAAGTCCTCACCACCGTAGTTCTTATAATAATCTGCGGTTTTTCCTTTCGGCAAAGACGGCTTAACCAACACCTCATTGCGCACGTCCTTCGGATCGGAAGCGAGCATCTCGGAGAATGCCTTCGTAACCATCACGTCGCCATAGCCTGGAGCATCACTATGAGCATCGCGATAGCAGTAGGCAATACCCTCACGGTCGGTCCAGTCCGTGGCATCGTTGATGAGAAGCTCGAAGATCATCTCGTTGGTATGGGCGGCATCGGTCTTATCCCATGCGTTGGCATACTCAGCGGAGGTCCACAACTTATAAGGTGAATGCTCGATAATGTCCTGGGCTGTCGTAAGGGCATTCTGCCACTCGCCCTTTGTCATATATACACGCATCTGCAGGGCCTTGGCTACCCACAGGTTGACATATCCCTGGGTCTTGTCCTCAGGCAGCGCACCTGAACTGATGGCGTCGCTGAGATCGCCCTCGATGCTCTTGTAGCATTCAGCTACCGTGCTTCTTGCCGGCTTACTGGTGCGAAGTTCGTCAATTGACACAGACTTGGTCATTATCGGTGCGCCGAGCGAGGCACCCTTATCCTCCGTGTAGGGTTTGCCATAGATACGCGTGAGATCGAACAGCGCCATGGCACGAATGACCTTGGCCTCAGCCTCATACTGGTCTACCGTCTCCTTCTCAGCCTCGGCGTCTACGATCTGTCCGCCCTCGGCAGCCTCAATCAGACGGTTGGCACGGCTGATCACGACAAACGGAGTCTGCCAAACGGCAGTAGAACCACCTGCACCAAAGTTATCGGCGGTCTGGTAGGTCATATAATAGTAGAAGCTGGCACGGCTGCTTCCTCCAACCCAGTTGTACTGGACATCCTCGCCTCTCACGTCTCCATAGATGAACATCAGTCGACCATAATAGTCGAGAAGGCTCGAGTTGCCCTTAACGGCGGCATACATACCCGTTCTCACGGCCGACAGATCGTTGACAGTCTGCACGGCTGTGTTAACATCAAGACCATCGGTCGGGGTCTCGTCAAGCCAGTTGTTCACGCATGAGGTCATACCACCGACAACGAGTGAGGCGCATACGAAAAACTTATATAATGATGTTTTTTTCATTTCTTGTTTTTTGTTATGACCCTCCGGCCGGGACTCGCGTCGCTTCGTGAGTCCCGGGCCGTTGGCCATGATTGATTATCTTAACCTATATTCCTGAATGTATCACGCACTGACGACTTAGAAAGTGATATCCAGACCGAACGCATAAGTTCTGTAGGCCGGAGTCTCAAACGTACAGCAACCATTGACCGGCATCTCCGGATCGACAATCAGGCTGCTGGACTTCCATGTCAGCAGGTTAGAACCAGAGAAGTAGATTCTCACCTTGCTCAGACCGATCTTCCTGATCAGCTCATTGGGAACGGTGAATCCGAACGTCAGGTTCTTCAGACGCAGGTAGTCGGTAGGCATCAGCCAACGTGAAGAAGCAGAAGTGGAAGCACTTCCATACTCGAACTTAGGCAGCTTGGCGTTGGTGTCGCCGGGGCCTGTCCACATCTGCGAAATGTCGTAGCCGGCGGGCACTGCACCGCCATAAAGATAGTCGCCACCATCAGTGTGCTGCCAGGTAGAGTAGTCGAAGGCATCGCCACCCAATGAGTAAGTGAAGGTGAAGCCGAGGTCGAACCACTTCCATCTGAGGTTGTTGGTAAGTCCGCCTTCCACGGCAGCCTCGTGCTTGCCCACGATGGTCTTGTTGGCCTTAGAGATCTCAGTAGTGGTCTGACGGGCATTCTCCGTTCCATCATTGAGGTAGTAGAGGGGCTTACCGGTCTGAGCATCAACGCCTGCATACTCATAAAGATAATATGAATAGTAGGGCTCGCCTACACGGTGGATCATCGGGCCGTCGACAATCTCGTCCGACTCGCCGTCAAGCTTAGTCAGCTTGTTGCTGTTGTGTGCGATGTTGAGCGATGTGGTCCAGTTGAAGTCCTTGGTATCGAAGTTGACCGACTGAATGGTCATCTCGAATCCCTTGTTCTGCATCTCGCCAACGTTCACAGGCATGGTGTAGCCGTATGCGGAATTATAGTATCCGTCTACCTGTGTCACCGGCAGGTCGTAGATCAGGCCGGATGTCGTACGCTGGTAATAGTCGAACGTCAAGGTGATACGGTTGAGGAACGTGAGGTCGAGACCGATGTTCCAGGTCTTGTTCTGCTCCCACTTCAGGTCGGGATTGGCAATGCTCTCAATACCCATACCGGATGCGCCATCGTAGATGATACCGTAGCGATAGAGGTTCATATAGCCATAGAAATCACTTGGCTGTGTACCGTTGACACCATACGACAGACGAAGCTTACCATCGGAGAGGACATTCTTGATGCTGCTCATGAAGCTCTCGTCCATGAAGCGCCATGCGCCGGATACAGACCAGAAAGAGCCCCAACGGTTCTTACGCGGCAGACGTGAGCTACCGTCGGTACGATAGCTTGCACCGATGTAGTACTTACCAGCATAGTTATAGTCAACACGTCCGAGGAAAGAGGTCATTCTGTATCCCTGCTTTGCCGACTCGGCAGAGGTGCTACCTGCATTAACGATCTCATACAGATCACCGGGATAATCACTACCATGAAGATAATTATAAACATACTGGTAATCCTCAGTCTCGAAGCCCAACAAGGCATTGATGTTGTGCTTACCGAATGTCTTGTCATAAGTAAGCTGCGTCTGGGTGTTCAGCTGGCTGTAAGCGTTAACGATACGCTGGAGCACGCCACTGGGAGCACCATTTTTAGAATATCTATCCCACAGCACGTCCTCATTACCGGAAGTGTAGTCGTAAGAAATCTTCTCGCTCAGCTTCAGCTGATCCCAAATGTTATAGGTAAGCTTAAGGGTGTTGAAGGCCTTCGTCAAGGTAGCAATGTTCTTGCTATGATCCTTTTCGTACAGCGGGTTGACACCGAACATTCCACAACTATAGCTAAGCTCTCCATTCTCGTCATAAGGCGTAGATGAGGGGCTCTGTGCCATACCATAGTTGAACAAGGCTCCATCGTAAGACGTTTGCTCATTCACCTTATTCTGATGCGTTCTTGCGAACTGGCCGGTGTACTGCAGCTCAAAGCGTCCGAACTTGTGCGTCAGGTTTACATTACCCGTAAATCTCTCCAGGCCCTGATTGCTCACGATACCGTTCTGCTTGTTGTAAGCCAGTGAGGTATAGAACTTGGTACGGTCGTTTCCGCCGGAGATACCCAACTGATAATTCTGATGAGAGCCGGTACGGAAGAGCAGGTCCTTCCAATCGGTCCAACCCGTAGAAGGCTTGGCAGCAAACGCGTCGATGTTCTCGTCTGCAAAGGCCTTTGCATCAGCCTCCGACATACCTTCTCCATACAAGCCATAGTTTACCAATCCGGCATGGAGAAGATTTCTTCTTGCATCACCGTCGAGCATTGGTCTGTAATCAATAGCCATATTGGAGAATCCCCAGTCGCTACGGAAGTTCACCTTCGTCTTTCCGACTGAGCCACTCTTGGTCGTGATGACGATCACACCATTGGCAGCGCGCGAGCCATAGAGCGAGGCAGCAGCGGCGTCCTTGATGACGGTCATCGACTCAATGTCATTGGTATTCAACGTTGACAGGACATCGGTCTGAGTGTCGTTGTAAGCATCTTTGAGCTCACTGATGTTACCGCTCTGCACCGGAGTACCATCGATAACGATAAGCGGGTCGTTGCCTGCGTTGATCGAGCCCATACCACGGATGCGGATGCTGCTTATACCACCAGGGCCGCTGGAAGCCGATCCGACTGTGACACCGGCAACACCACCGGCCAGCTTGTCGGCGATGGAAACAACCGGGACATCCTCAAGTGCCTGCGTCTTCAGCGTCTGTGCTGAACCGGTAAATGAAGCTTTCTTGAAGTTACCATATCCTGTAACGATAAGCTCGTCAAGTTCAGTCTGACGTGGCTTCAGAACGATCTGCATACCATCCTTGGCAGTAACGGTCGCTGCCTCATAACCGATATAAGTCACCCTGATCTTCTTAGAATTAGAAGGCATCGTCATTCTGAAGTTGCCTTCAGTGTCGGTCACTGTTCCTGTGTTCGTGCCCTCCACGATGACGCTCGCTCCTATGATAGGATTTCCATCATCTTCGGCAACCACAGTTCCTTTTACCTCTGTTTGTGCCATTGCCGTGATAGAGAACAGCAAAGCGCACAACGACAAAAAGATACTAAATTTCCTTTTCATTAAACACCTTTTTTGAATTTAAAAACTTATATTTACCAAATGCTCTATTACATTCTTACTTATAGGGCACAAAATTAGAAAAATTTTATCAAATACAAGCAAAAATCTACATATATTTTTAAAAACTATCATTTATTTTATCAAAATGGCCTTTATTCATCATAAAATCACCCCTAAATCTAATATTGTCATCGACTTTAGTCCCCAGAAATAACAATATTAAACATTCAAGGCTCAACATGCTGCCATAATCTCCTCCTCACAATGAATTTGCGGAAAATGCATGAGGATAAGTCATCGGTAGAGGACATTCGCATCGAATGGTTGCCATACGTCAATGCCCACACACGTGAGGCACGATTGTCATCATGCATTGCCTGACCCCAAATCTTGATCCTGCCAAACCCATCTCCAACATCACAACGTTTGCATATTGCGAAGGGACGGCCTCCTCGTAATATACAAAACCGTAAGGCTCCATATATAATAAGGTAGAGGAACCACGGATAAACACGGTCAAGGCTCATATATATAATAAGGTATGGGAAAAACACATAGAAGTAGATGAACCTATACGGAGGAAAAGGCCGAAGACCCTATATATAATAAGATATGGGAAAAACCACATAGAAGTAGATGAACCTATACGGATGGAACAAGGCCAAGGCTCATATATATAATAAGGTATAGGAAAAACCACATAGAAGTAGACGAACCTATACGGAGGGAACAAGGCCAAGGCTCATATATATAATAAGGTATAGGAAAAACATATATAATCATAGGGTAGGGGGCCAACAGCCCCTACCCTATGATTATTTTCGAGCCATACATTTTCGATATGCCACTTCCTTATGTTCGGTATTCACGCACGGCACACCCCTTTCCGACCACTGCGTTAGAGCGGCAGGGCCTTACTTTGCGAAGGCTACCGAGCGAACCTCTCGGATGACGGTGATCTTCACCTGTCCGGGATAGGTCATCTCGTTCTGGATCTTCTCAGCGATCTCCGAGCTGAGCTTGGTGCTCTCCTCATCGCTCATCTTGTCGGCACCGACAATGACGCGAAGCTCACGTCCGGCTTGGATGGCATAGGTCTTCGTCACGCCGGGATAGCTCATGGCGATTGCCTCAAGGTCGTTCAGACGTTTGATGTAAGCCTCGACGATCTCACGGCGGGCACCGGGACGCGCTCCCGAGATGGCATCGCACACCTGTACGATAGGTGCGAGCAGTGTCTGCATCTCCACCTCATCGTGGTGGGCAGCAATGGCATTCACGATATCGGGCTTCTCCTTATATTTCTCAGCGATCTTTCCACCATAGAGTGCGTGGGGCAACTCGCTCTCCTCGTCGGGCACCTTACCAATGTCGTGCAACAGGCCGGCACGCTTAGCCTTCTTCGGATTGAGACCCAGCTCGCTGGCCATGACAGCACAGAGGTTGGCCGTCTCGCGGGCGTGCTGCAAAAGGTTCTGTCCATAGGAAGAGCGATATTTCATCTTACCGATGATACGGATCAGCTCGGGATGCAAGCCGTGGATACCCAGATCGATCGCCGTACGCTTACCGGTCTCGACGATCTCGTTGTCAAGCTGCTTCTTCACCTTCTCCACCACTTCCTCAATACGGGCAGGATGGATGCGGCCGTCGGCCACCAGCTGATGCAATGCCAGGCGGGCTACCTCACGACGGACGGGATCGAACGCAGAGATGACGATGGCCTCCGGCGTATCGTCGACCACGATCTCCACACCTGTCGCTGCCTCCAGAGCACGAATGTTGCGGCCCTCACGACCGATGATACGGCCTTTCACCTCATCATTGTCAATATGGAAAACGCTGACCGAGTTCTCGATGGCCGTCTCTGTAGCCACACGCTGAATGGTCTGGATAACAATCTTCTTAGCCTGCATGTTCGCATTGAGCTTGGCCTCATCCATGATCTCATTCACATAAGAGGCGGCATCCATCTTTGCCTTGTCTTTCATGCTCTCCACCAGACGCGCCTTGGCCTCATCGGCAGACAGTCCGGAGAGTTCCTCCAACTTGGCACGTTCCTGCTCCTGCATCTTGTTCAGCTCGTCCTGCTTCACAGTCAGCAGCTTCTTCTCATTGTCGATACGCTGCTGATACTGCTCCACCTCCTGACGGCGGCGGCCCAACTCCTCCTGACGCTGATTGAGCGATATCTCACGCTGCTTGAGCCGGTTCTCACTCTGTTGGATCTTCTGGTTGCGCTGCTGCACTTCCTTCTCCAGCTCGCTCTTCTTATTAAGGAACTTCTCCTTCACTTCCAGGAGCTTCTTTTCCTTGATCACCTCGGCCTCCTTTTCGGCAGCAGCCAACAACTCCTTATATTTTCCGGTAGCAACATACCGGAAAACAGCATATCCGGCGACCCCTCCAATAATGAGGGCTACGACCGCAGCAATTATTATTCCTATCATAAATAGTATACTTATTGTGTTGATTGATTCTTTCCTACTTCTCCGACTGCTTCAGTGTCTCCTCAATCTCAGCAGTCAGTTGGGAAAGGATATCAACAAAGGGCTTGGTGTCATTACGGTCAAGCTCCTTCTCAAGACGCAACGCCAGGTCAATCATTACATAATAATTGATCTCTTTATCGCTCTTGTGCGTTTTGAAACTGGCATTATAAGCATTAAGGAGCTCATTGATGAGAGTTCCTCCTCTACGATAGAATGCCTCCTCATTACGGGGCACCCTTACCGGAATTTCCGTATCATAGATATGCAACCTTATATTGATTTTTTCCTCTTCGTTCTGCATCGTTGTTATTTTTCACTGAGCAGCGTGATGCATTTGTCCACGTCACGGATCAGCTTGGCGAGACGTTTCTTGGCATTTTCCATGTCGCCGTCAGAGATCTCGACCATACGGGCCATCTTCAACGTGTTGTAATCATTACGGGCTTGAGAGAGCGCCGCCTCCAGATGGGCTATCTTGGCGTCGCGCTCGTTCACCATGGCATACAGATCGGCATTCTCTTTCACCACTTCCCGGTAAGAGAGAATCATCTGACGCACTCGCGTGGCAAACGTATTGATAGTTTTCTCCTTGTCGCCCATGACGATACTTATTTTTGCAAAAGTAATGTTTTTGCCTTAGAATAGCAAGTTTCCGCCCTGATTTTTTAAGCGTTGCTTCCCATCCCTATTTCTTTTCCTCCTCTTCTCCGGGACGCGGTTCCTTCTTGGCGAGCATCACTACCTGGAAGACGAAGTCGGTGGTCCACTTCTGTGAGAAGCCCAGGCGCTGGTTGTATTTGCGGATGCCGAGAACCGTCTTGATCACGCCGGGATCCTTAAAATCATTCTTCGTGAAGATGTCGTTCACCGTCTTCTCCGTCAGCGTATAGAGTGCCTTACGGAACATGGAAGGAAGACGCAGCTTGAATTTCATCAGATTGCCGACAAGCATCATCAGATCCTGCGTGAAATTCTGGAACTGCAACATATATACCTGCACATCCTGCATCTTGTGGCAGTGCTTGTGGATCGACTGGTCGATCTCCTTGAAGAAGCTGTCGTCGGTCTTATACAGCTCACGCATCATCTTCTTGCATTGGCTCTTCTCACCGACGCCCAATTTATTGTTCTGCGTCGGAACATGGAAAGTCGCCTTGAAGACACGCATGTCGGGAAGCATGGCCATATTGGTGATACCTACCTCGGCAGCGATGGCCGACTGGAAATAGACACGGATCAGCGTCATGTAGTCCTGCATGCCGCCTACCTTTTCCTCGTTTCCTTTACGAGAGAATATTTTGGAGAGAAATCCCATATCTTAACTTAAAATTTATATCGCATCTTTTTAATTATGTGCAAAGGTAACAAAAAGTATCATTAATTATTGAAAATTAGTCGATTTTTTTTGAATGTCCACCTGCATGCAGAACAAAAATCACATTCATCCGCACGTATTCCAAAGGAAATCAAGAGGTGAAGGAGCATCGGACGCCAGAAGACGGCGGACAAGCCACCCAGCAACTGCCTGCGACCTGACGACCGACCGGAGCCAGGAGTCGGGATCCCGAATGATCCCACGAAGCATACAGCTTGGGACGCCTGCCGGACGAGGACTTGCGAGAAGACAGACCATACCGTATGACCCTACCGAGGCGCCTGTCGTAGAATGGTCGGGCGCCGCCGTCCCATACGGGCATCCTACGCATCCTGACGATAGCGCACCGCTCAAAAAGGGAGGAATGATTCTTGACATTCTCGAGAAGCTCCCGGTCGTCCACGTCGCAACGACGGGCAGATCAGGAGCCGGAAGTAGAGACTTCGTGCACGTCGGGCATCACGTCCCCACTCCATCACCAAGGGCGGTGCCGGTTCCTGCATTCAAGACGATGCCGATTCCTGCATCCAAGCGGATTCTTGGCCATATTGTAAGGAATATAAATAGTCAGGGACTCAAAATCATATGCCCAAAGGCCCTTGATATATAATAGGGCGCCCTGAAGCCATGTTGCCATTCAAGGGCTGATGGAAGCGGCTTCCTGCCATATCCTCCAACGCCGTTTCCACCGTAGGGCGAAGGAAACAGGAAGCAGAAAAAAGCATTGCCCCCAATGAAATCGGCGACATAAATCATACCATTTTCATTTACATATATCGACGTCTTACGCAAGCCGGATCCCCAAGGACGGACTGATCCCGTCAGGGCACAAGTCCGAGAAGGTTAGGACATAGGACCGACATTAGAAAGAGGCAGGAGGCATGTTCCTCACGGCATCCGCGGGAAAGCCGCAAAGAGCCCTTGGCCGCACCAGGCACCATCACCATTCCATAAGCCCATCGACATGCCAGAAAGCATGCTCATAGGACCCACGCCGCCTCATTCAAATGCCGTCGGACCCGTCCCAATCACAGGCACATCCGACCGTCTTTACTGCCATTTTTTCGACAAATGGCCGGCAGGAGCGTCCTTTTATCAATCCAAGGCTGTCGAGAGACGTTAGCGAATCAAAAACAAGGAGTGATATTAATGGCTATTAACACACAAGCAAATTATGGAAACATTTAATAATCAATACAATTTAAAAAAACATAAAACTAAAATCACGGCATACACACCATCAAAAATATGATTATATTTGCAAAAAGAGAACAATGATTTAAAAACGTGAGAGATGGAAACACGTAGAGATGTACTGAATGACAACGTCATTACCTCAACAGGCCAGCAGGCGATCGTCGAAGCAAGCCCCCATACAGACAGCACTAATATATTTGCCACAGACTGGTGCGTTGTAAACGTTTCCGTTTGCAACCTTCGACAAAGTGGCAGCTATACAGCCATAGGACGCTCCCAGGCATTGCTTGGGACACCCTTGCGCATACTACAGAAATCAGCGTGGTGGGAGGTGGAAGCCCCCGACCACCTCACGGCATGGGTGCACCCCTCAGCCTTGAAGGAGGTCACGCGCGAGGAGCTCAGAGAATGGAACCGCCAACGCCAAGTGGTGGTCACCGCCACATACGCCTTCGTCTACCAGCTGCCATCGGCCAAGGCGCAGACCGTCAGCGACGTCGTCGCAGGCGACCGTCTCAAGCTGGTCAGCTGCCGGGACCGCTACTTCTATGTGGAATATCCGGACGGGCGACAGGGATTCATCCGTCGCGCCGATAGTGAGGAGCTGTCCAACTGGCGCAAGCGCATTGCCTACACGCCAGAAAGCATCATCAACACGGCACAAAAGCTCATGGGCATACCCGACATGGCCGGTGGCACAAGCACGAAGGGAGTAGACGCCGACGGCCTGATCCGTACCGTCCTCTTCCAACACGACATCCTGGCGCCACGCGACATGGCACAACAGGCCAAGATGGGCGTCCGCATCTTCTCCCTCGCCTCCCTGGGCAACCTCAACGCGGGCGACCTGCTCGTCTTCGGAGACAAGGACACGGACAAGGAAGACGGTGTCGTCATCAAGCACGTAGGACTCTACATCGGCAATGGAGAATTCATCCACTGCTACGGATGGGTAAAGACCAACAGCCTGCTACCCACCGGGAAGCACTATGAGCAGTACTACCGCGACCACCTGCTATGGGCACAACGGTTCTTGCCGTTCGTCAACAAGGCCAACGACCTGAAGACGACGGACATGGTCACCATGTACCAATGACAGGGACGGCGAGGAGGATGCTGCCTTGCCCACGACCTCCACGTCACCAGGCCTTTCCCCGAGAAGACGCTTGCATTACTCATCATACAAAATTAATACATAAATAAAAAAATAGAGTATAGAATTTAGTTATGAACAAGACACAACTCATTGCAGCAGTAGCTGCCAACACGGAAACTTCAAAAAATGACGCTTCGAAATTCGTAAACGCTGTTCTCGGAGCTATTGCTGACAACCTGACCGAAGGCGACGGCGAGATCGCCTTGCCCGATTTCGGACGCTTCCAGCGCAAGACCGTTCCCGCCCGTCAGGGCATCAATCCACAGACGAAGGAAAAGATCACCATCGAAGAGCACGACAAGATCGTATTCAAGCCTTCTGACAACATGAGCATCTTCTCGCGCAAACACTGCTAATTGCCGGGATGAGACTCTCCATCATCATACCCGCCTATCAAGCCGAGGCAACGCTCAGGCGTTGCCTCGACTCCGTGCTGAGCCAGTCGTTCCGCGACGTGCAGGTCATCCTCGTCGATGACGCATCGACCGACGGAACACATGCTCTCATGGAGGAATATTGCCAACTCGACCACCGCGTGCAGATGCTCACCCTGCAAAAAAATGAAGGGCTCAGCCAGGCACGCAACTACGGACTGCACAAGGCGCATGGCGAGTATGTCACCTTTATCGACAGCGATGATGCCCTGGGCAAGGACACGCTTCAGGCCGTCATGGAGGTCATCAACGTACATCCAGACTACGACTTCGTAGAATATCCCATCTACGAGCACTACGGCAACATCCGAAGACAACGTCTCCTGCAATTTCCCCGCCGCGAATACAGAAGCATGGAGGATTATTGGCTGGAAGGACATGCCTACCAGCATTCCTACGCCTGCAACAAGATTTACAGGACGGAAATTTTCAAGGGACTTGCCTTCCCTAAAGGCGAAAAGTTTGAAGATGTCGCCATGCTGCCCCAGCTGCTCAGCCGCTGCCACCTATGGGCAACGATCAGCGTCGGGCTCTATCTCTACTATGACAATCCTACAGGCATCACCGCCAAAGCGGACGGCGAGGCCCTCCGTCAGCTACTGGACAACCACTTACGTATCATCCCGAAGATATGCAACGCAGAATACTATGCCCATGTGCTTAATATCGCACTTGATGTATATGAAAACACTGGGATTGTACCGCGTCTGCCCGACAAACCCTACAACAACACAACCAAGCTGAGACTCAAACACTTAATCGGACTGAAAGGCTTATGCCAAGTCAACAAACTCGCACATCGGTTCTATCGCAAGACCGGCCGCTAATCTCATTCATCATTCCTGTCTGGAACGTTTCTGCAGAAATGTTCCAACATTGCATTGACAGCATCCTACAATTGCATCTGTCGGATGCAGAACGCGAGATCATCGTCGTAGATGACGGCAACGAAGATGCCCTGACAGCAACATTCCATCATTCTACAGACAGGGAGCAGCAAACTGCCGGACACCAACCATCCACAATACAGACATTTCCTTCCGGAATCTGTACATGTCATCCATCAGACGAAATAAATACAACTTCCGAAACTCTTCAAGAAATATCGAGACGCAAGAAAGCGGCAGGCACGACATCCTTTCCTTCCGAAGATACGACCCTCTGCTCATGGAAAGAAATAGAATCGCGCTATCACACCCATATAGTCTATCTCCATCAATCTCACAAGGGACAATCAGTCGCCCGCAATACCGGTATTGAGAAGGCACGAGGACGCTTCATCCAATTTGTAGACGCAGATGACTGGCTAGAGCCCTCCACCTATAACCACATCATAGATCTGGCCCGACGCGACAAGGGCGATCTGATACTTTTCCATTTTCGGGAAAGCCAAGATCCTTCTTCCTATCACCCTATTTGTCCCTATTGTTCTCATAGCAACCGTCACCATGCCGACAAGCGAGAAACCAGCCACAATCCTGACGATCAACCGTCCGAAATGACTACCGTCGCCTATCAAGACGCCACTATTGTCAGTGGTCCGGACTGGCTCTGCCACCATAACATGCGGGCTTCCGTATGCAGTTACCTCTTCCGACGTGAACTGCTTGGCGACTTACGGTTCAATCCCCAACTCATCCGGGAAGATGAAGAGTTTACCCCCCTACTCATGCTCAACGCGCGGCGGCTCGTCGAAACAACAGCTGTCGCTTACATTTACCGGCAACATGACGGATCGGTCATGCACCAGAAAAGTAAAGAAAAGAAAGAGAAGGCTTTCCAAGACATTGAGCATGTCATACATCACCTTAACTATCGCAGAGCTTTAGAAAAAGGGAAACGGCGCGAAGCACTATACCGACGTCTCTGCCAGTTGTCCATGGATCATCTCTATAATATCATGCGACACACCCATTCTCCGCAGCGACTCCAAAAGGCTGCAGACTTCCTGAGAGACGAAAGCCTATTTCCTCTTCCGCACCGCCGGTTTACTCTCAAATATTGGCTTTTCTCCTACATCACAGCCTCAGCCATAGGGCGGGCTGTCTTACTGCGTATCCTTTAACTTCACAGAATAGAATGACACTCCCCAAAGACTTCGAAGAATACACCCGCGCCCTCCTGGGTCCTTCCCGATACGACCACCTCGTGGCTGCCCTCGCAACGGAGCCACCGGTCTCCCTCCGTCTCAACACGTCCAAGCAGAAAAGCATCACCAGCCCAAACGACCGGGTGCCCTGGTGTGCGACGGGCTTCCACCTGGCCTCCCGTCCGGCCTTCACGTTCGATCCCCTGCTGCATGCGGGGGTGTACTACGTACAGGAAGCCTCATCCATGTTTGTCTGCGAGGTACTCCGCCAACTCGTGCACGAGCCTGTGGCGATGCTCGACCTCTGCTCCGCACCCGGCGGAAAGTCGACAGCTGCCCTGAGCGTCCTGCCCGAGGGTAGCCTCGTGGTAAGCAACGAACCCATCGCCACTCGCGCCAGCATTCTCACGGAGAACATCCAGAAATGGGGAGCACCCAATACAATGGTGACACGCAACTATCCACAGGACTATGCCAAGAGCGGACTGCTCTTTGACGTAATCCTGACCGACGTGCCTTGTTCCGGAGAAGGAATGTTCCGCAAAGATCCCAATGCTGTCAAGGAATGGAGCGCACAGCATGTCAAGGAATGTACGGCCCTCCAACGCGAAATCGTGGAACAGGCCTGGAAATGTCTCCGTCCGGGAGGACTGCTGATCTACTCCACCTGTACGATCAACCTTCATGAAGACGAGGAAAATGTCGGATGGATCTGTAAACACCTTGGAGCAGAGCCACAACCCATCAAGATCCCTGAAGAATGGGGCATCGCCGAAGGACTGACCCGTCAGCTTTCTACAACGGCAGACATACCCGCCGATACTCTGGCAACAACAGAGACATCGGACGAGGACTGTCCCCTATATCCCGTCGTGCCGGATGGACGATATATCTTCCGCTTCATCCCCGGAGAGACACGGGGTGAAGGACTTTTCATGGCCATACTTCGCAAACCCGGAGAGCAATCGAACGTACTCCGACAGATGGCTGCCGGGCTGCAAAAGGGAGACAAAAAAGGAAGGTCTCAAAAGCATTGCAAAGTACCTGATAATAAAGCCATTAAGACAAATCCAGACACACTGTTAACAAAATTATACAATTGCGGTACTTATGCTGTCCGCACCGATGCGGATGTCTACCGTGCCATACCATCCTCATGGCTGCCCCTATACGACATTGCCGCCAATCGGTTGCATATCCTGCATGCCGGGGTACCATTGGGTATGGTTAAAGGACGTGACATTCTGCCTTCTCCGGCCCTTGCACTCAGCACAGCCCTCCTGCCCGAAGCCTTTCCCCGTGTGGAGCTTGACTATCAGGACGCGCTGTCCTATCTGCGCCGGGAGGCTGTCAGACTGCCGGACACTACTCCAAAAGGATATGTCGTAGTCTGCTACCATGGCCATCCGCTCGGACTGGAAAAGAACATGGGCAACCGTGCCAACAACATCTATCCGATGGAATGGCGCATCAAAAGTACCCACCTGCCCGAACAACCCGTAGAAATCATCAAGGAATGAAACTCTCACTCATTGCCTGCCTCGACCGCAACGGTGCCATAGGCTATCAGAACCGTCTGCTCTGGCATCTGCCCGAAGACCTCCACCATTTCCGGGAGATCACCCTCGGCCACCCCATCATCATGGGGCGCAAGACCTATGACTCGCTCCCCCACGGTGCGCTACCCGGACGGGAGAACATCGTACTAAGCCATACCCGTACGACCATAGAAGGCTGCCGCGTCTTCCCGTCCCTCACAGAGGCCCTGCATCATCTGCAAGGGAGAGACGAGGAAGAGGTCTTCGTCATCGGTGGCGAGAGCGTCTACAGGGAGGCCCTGCCGCGGGCAACGCATCTCTATCTCACCCTTGTGGACAAGGCCGCCGAGAAAGCGGACGCCTTCTTTCCTCAAGTCAACTGGAACGAATGGGAAACAACAAAAAAGGAGAAGCATATTGGCTTCTCCTTTATGGAATATCACAGAAAACATCCTTAATACCTTAAGTCTATGTACTTAGCACAGAACAAGCGAGGGTGCTTCCGTAAACCCTTCGGAAAGCCCTTTCCCTCATGTTGCTTATCGTAACTTCTCCTTCTGGTCAAAGGAACAGTCCCGCACAACAAGCGGTCATTCCTCTATTGCTGCCGGCGCTTCGGGCTCCTCGACAGGCTGCTCACCAGCATTGTCGGCCGTCAGCTCCGCAACAGGCAACTGACGATCAATGACTGCATTGAAGCTGACGATCGTCTCACTACGCGACAACCCCAAGGGCTGCAACTTGTCGTGAATGACATTGAGCAGATGATGGTTGTTGCGGGCATAGATCTTAATGAACATATCATAGCCTCCCGTGGTATAGTGACACTCGGTCACCTCAGGAATTCGACGCAGCTTTTCCACCACCTCATCAAAATCTCCCGGATCTTTCAGATAAAGACCTACATAAGCACAAGTCTCGTATCCAATCTTCTCCGGATCGATAATAAACTGTGAACCTTTGAGCACACCCTGAGCAGTCAGCTTCTGAATGCGCTGATGGATGGCAGCTCCACTCACACTGCAGGCGCGCGCAACCTCCAAAAAGGGGATACGCGCATCATTGGCGATGAGCTGCAGAATCTTTTTGTCTAATGCGTCTAATCGGTTGTTTGCCATGTTATATTAATTTGGGCACAAAGTTACAGGAATTTCTTTTAATCTGCAACAAAATATCCTTAATATTTTCTATTTCACCATTTTTCGTACGGAATCTCCCTGGCCACCAATGACTGAGACCACTTGCCTGAATACCCTTCGGGCTTGTCCGACATCCCTCGCTCCTCACGGCCGATCAGGGATGGAAATGCGGAATGACGCCTGACATCAACGGGAGACGTCCCTCCTGACCCCATCACGAGCAGGCTGAAGCCAACCAATGCCCCGAACTGCAGTCCGCTAATCCCGGTCCGCCCTTGACTTCCAAGAGCGATGGGGGCGTCCCATCCAAGGAAGCCTTGACCTCGATTGAGGCGAGATAGGTGACTTGCCTCTTGCTGCCAGGTGCATCCGTACTTGCTGCCAGGTACATTTTTTGCAGACACATAAGATCCACTAGAGCGCCATTCGCTCCGGCAGTGACTTCCTTGCAGGACGAAGCCGACAGACGTCCGCCCCGTCCTCAGTGTCCTAATGTCCGCTCTCGTCCTGTGACTTGGGTGCGGGGAACAGCTCGGTGAGCTTCTTCTCCATCTTTTGCGACAGCACCGTGCTCAGTACTACCTTGCCCTGCGGATCGACAAGCACCATCGAAGGGATCCAGTTCACGCCCCAGGTCTTGGCCGTCACGCTCTCGCGCATCTTCCTCAACTCAGACACCTGAGTATAGGTAAGCTCATTCTTCCGTACGACCTTCTCCCATGCCTCCGCATTGGTGTCGAAGCTGACGCCAACGAACTTCACGCCCCGAGGCTCAAAGGTCGCCACCATTCGCTTCACCTCAGGTATGTCACGACGGCAATCTGGGCACCATGATGCCCAGAAATCGAGCACCACATAATGGCCTCTCAGATCGACGAGGTCGAAATCCTTACCGTCAATGGTCTTCAACTTCAAGGCAGGGGCCATCGTCCCCACCTGGACCAGATCGACAGCATACTTGCTGTCGGCATCCTGAGGTGTCTGCGCGGCAGCCGATAGGGATGACAATCCTAGCAACGCCGCCGCGAGCAAGCTCATTATCTTATTCTTCTTCATATCGTTCTCATTCATTAATCATTCGTCATTCATCCACCCTTCGTGCGGAACAAACAGCCTTCCTGCCCGATAGAGACTATCTGAGGCTGTCCTGATACCACCGGTAAAGCTTCTCCACGCCTTCCCCTATCTCCACCTTGTGATGCCAGCCGAGATCATGGAGTTTCGTCACATCAATCAGCTTACGCGGTGTCCCATTGGGCTTCGTCTTATCCCAAACGACCTCTCCCGTGAAGCCGACGGTCTTCACCACCAGCTCAGAAAGAGCCTTAATAGTAAGTTCCTTGCCTGTGCCGACATTGATATGACAGTTGCGGATCTCGCCCAGGGAGGGGATAGCACCTCCACGGCCTTCGGAATTGTTGCGGTTGACAGGGCCGTCAGTCCGTGCGCCATAGAATACACTCGAATATTTCTCGATGCCGATGATATCCTTGAAGTCCACATGAAGCAACACGTGAACGGAAGCGTCCGCCATGTCCTCACTCCAAAGGAACTCGCGCAATGGACTTCCATCACCCCACAGTGTCACCTTATTATCCTCGATGCCATAAAAAGCGAGAGCCTTCAGGATGCGATCCTGATCATTGTTCCCATCGACATTTCCCTCACCGATGACGGCACGGAGCCTATCTGTAGGATTGACCGGGCGTTTGTCCATGTCATTACGTATGGCCTGCCAGTTGTTCTCATGTATGAGGCGTGCGAGATAGATCTTGCGCATCATGGCAGGGAGCACATGCGAGTTCTCCAGATGGAAGTTGTCATTGGGGCCATATAGATTGGTGGGCATCACGGCGATATAGTTGGTTCCATACTGCAGGTTATAGCTCTCACACATCTTCAGTCCGGCTATCTTCGCAATGGCATATTCCTCATTGGTATATTCCAGCGGGGAGGTCAGCAATGCGTCCTCCTTCATTGGCTGGGGCGCATTCTTCGGATAGATGCAAGTGCTTCCCAGGAAGAGAAGCTTCTTGACCTGATGCTTGTAGCTCTGCTCGATGACATTGCACTGCATCTTCATATTCTGCATGATGAAGTCGGCCCTGTAAAGAGAGTTGGCCATGATGCCGCCTACAAAGGCGGCAGCCAGCACGACGGCATCCGGCCGTTCCTTGTCAAAGAAATCCTTCACGGCCTGCTGGTCGGTGAGATCCAACTCCGCATGGGTGCGCCCTATCAGATTGCAATAGTCCCTGCTCTTGAGGTTGTTCCAAATAGCCGATCCCACCAGGCCACGATGGCCGGCAACATATATCCTTGCATCTTTTGATAATGACATCATTGTTTCCTCTTTCGTTTTATCCTTATCGGAGCTTAACCGGCCCACCGCTTCCGCTTGTCCGGTCAAGCCCCCATATCTTGCAGATGCCCCGCCTCCGTGCGGAAAGATAAGATTCCTCGCTGCCGGAGACATTCGTCGATCCCCTTCCGCAACTGCCGCATGGCAGACAGGGGCGGGCCTTCGGGCCCGGATCCGCCTACTCGGGCATCTGTGCCTTCAGATAGAGCTTCCTCACGAACTTCATGTCGTGGTCGACCATGATCCTCACCAAGTCCTCGAAAGACGTCTTGCGGGGATTCCATCCCAGCACGGTCTTCGCCTTCGTCGGATCACCGAGAAGCTGCTCCACCTCGGCAGGACGGAAATACTTAGGATCGACCTCCACGAGCACCTTGCCCGTCTTCTTGTCGACGCCCTTCTCATCCAGTCCCTTACCCTGCCACTCCAGGTCGATGCCGGCATGACGGAAAGCGAGGGTACAGAACTCACGCACCGTATGATATTCGCCCGTAGCGATGACATAGTCGTCCGGCTCGGGCTGCTGCAGGATCATCCACATGCACTCCACATAGTCCTTGGCATATCCCCAGTCGCGCAGGGCATCAAGGTTGCCAAGATAGAGCTTGTCCTGATAGCCCTGGGCAATACGGCTGGCGGCAAGCGTGATCTTACGTGTCACGAAGTTCTCGCCGCGGCGCTCACTCTCGTGATTGAAAAGGATACCATTGCAGCAATACATGCCGTAGGCCTCCTTATAGTTCTTCATGATCCAGAAGCCATAAAGCTTGGCCACGGAGTAAGGTGAACGGGGATGGAACGGCGTCGTCTCCTTCTGAGGCACCTCCTCCACCTTGCCGAAGAGCTCGGACGTGGAGGCCTGATAGATGCGGCACTTGTGCTCAAGATGACAGATGCGCACGGCCTCAAGCAGGCGGAGCACACCCACGGCCACGACATCGGCCGTATATTCAGGCACGTCGAAGCTGACCTTCACGTGGCTCTGAGCCGCGAGGTTGTAGATCTCGTCGGGCTGTACCTCGTTGATGATCCTTATCAGCGAGGAGCTGTCGGTCATATCCGCCCAATGCAGATTGACGAGCCGCTTATGGTGCATATCGCGCACCCACTCATCAAGATAGAGGTGCTCGATCCTTCCGGTGTTGAACGAGGAGCTGCGACGGAGCAATCCGTGCACCTCATATCCCTTTCCGATCAGGAACTCTGCCAGATACGATCCGTCCTGGCCTGTTATTCCTGTAATAAGAGCTACTTTGTTAGCCATTGTATATCTAAAATTATAATTATCCCCAGCCGATCATTCGCTGCAATATCAAGACCATTGGATTTTCGACAACAATAGAAAATCCATGGAGCCTCCCATGACCGGCCGAGCCTTATTCGTCCGCACTGAACTGCTTGATTTTCTGTTCCTCCGACAAGGAGCAGACAAGGAGCTTGCCATCATGCTCGGCTACGATATAATCGTCGAGTCCCTGCACAATGACTTTCTTCTCCTGAGTGGCATGAACGATGGTGTTATGACAGTCGTAGAGCTTCACGTTGGGTCCGATCTGACTGTTACCATACATATCACGGTCTGTCTGCATAAGAAGACTGCCCCATGTGCCAAGATCGCTCCATCCGAAATCGGCCGGTACGGTGAAGATCTCCACTGCCTTCTCAAGCACGGCATAGTCGATGGAGATATTCTCACAGTCGGGATAGCGCTCGTCGATGAGCGCCTGCTCCTCCGGCGTTCCCATCTTGTCCTTCATGCTCTCAAAGATCTTGTTGATAGCAGGCACATAGACACGGAGGGCATTGACGATAGTCTCCACACTCCAGACAAAGATACCGGCATTCCAGAAATAATTGCTCTCCCGTATGTAGCGCATGGCTACCTCCAGCCGCGGCTTCTCATGGAACTCATCCACACGAAAAACTTCCTTGTTGCGCGGAGAACGCGCGGAAAGATCGGCCTGGATATAGCCGTATCCCGTCTCAGGACGCGATGGCTTGATACCTATCGTGACGATGGCATCGGTCTCACTTGTAAATTTCAGAGACAACTGAATGATACGGCGAAACTCCTCCGTATCGGTGACAAGATGATCGGAGGGCGACACCACGACATTAGCCTTGGCATCTGTCATCTTAATCCTCCAGCTGACATAAGCAATACACGGGCAGGTGTTGCGTCGGCAAGGTTCCCTGAGAATATTCGTCTCGGGGAGCTCGGGCAACTGTTCCTTCACCAAGTCAGTGTACTTCGCATTGGTCACTACCCACACATTCTCAGGCGGGCAAATCGTTTTGAAACGGTCGTAGGTCATCTGAAGGAGCGTCCGGCCAACACCCAACACATCGATGAACTGCTTGGGCTTGTCGCTGGTGCTCATCGGCCAGAAGCGTGATCCCACGCCTCCGGCCATGATGACAAGATGATTATGTGATTGCGCCATGTCTGTATTTTCCTTTATGACAATAATTTTAGTGACAAAGATATATCATTTTAAGGAAAATAGCAAAAAAAATCCAAAAAGATTAATGATGCTCTGCAACGACCGCAAAATAGACACAGTCATGATCGGTCTTATTCTCAAACCAGTGCTTATGACCCTTGGGGCAATAATGCACCTGTCCGACACGACACACTTCCTCCTGTCCGTCGTAATGGAAGGTAAGCTCGCCTGAGACGACATAGATCACCTCACAGTTCTCTCCATGCAAATGCTCGCCCGACGAAGAGCCCGGACGCAACGTTGAATACATGATACGTACTTTCTCATCCACGTAATTGCGGGTGTCCAGCGGACCCTTCCCGCCCTTGAAGCCATCAACATGGGCTTCCTTAATCTTGTCAAAATCGATAATCATAACTTAATCATGTTTTTCATATAAACGCTAAGAGGGCGGCAGATAGTACATCTGCCGCCCTCTTTTTTTCAAGATAACGGGTCGTAAGAACCTGCCATCCTTCCGGCAAGATTATTTCTTGCTCACGAAGATGGCATTCTTCATCTCAATGGTTCCATTGTATGTTGTATGAGTACCGATAACGGTGATCTCATCACCCACCTTAAGACCGCTGTTGGTGACGAAGTCATAACGGTTGTCACCCTCTGCGCCATAACCAGGATAGAGGCCATAGAGATATACCTCGTTCGTGCCGTCCGAGATATAGATATTGCCGTAATGTTCCTTCTCAATCTTCGTAATCTTACCCGTGAGCATATAGTAGGTGTCACCGTCGGGACGGCCCAAGAACTCAGCGATAGAAACGGGAGTCGTAGGCACTACCTCCTTAACATCGCCACCAACCAGCTCTACAGTACCATTATAGGTTTTGTGTGTGCCGACAACAGTAACGATGTCACCGTTCTTGACACCCTTGGCTACGCCATTGGTGCTCTTGTAAACCGTAGTGGAACCGCTCCAGTCGGCCAGCGTGAAGCTGCCGTTGCTTTGGACGTTGGTAGCCACGCCCTTAAGACGATACTGGTCCTCGCCGTCGGCTGCCTTATTGAACTCGGCTACCGATACATCGGCAATACCGCCGGCCTGTTTGATGGTGGTCTCCATGGAATAGGTCTTACCGTCAGCAACGGTGCTCAGTGTCAACGTGGTTGAGCGGGCACCACCCTCATTGGCCGCAGCCTTGAAGGTCAACTCGGCAGCAGTGCCGTCCTGCTTGACAGAGACGAGGGAGAGCCATCCCTTGGCATCCTCAGGGATGTCGAAAGACACGCCGGATCCCTTTGTCGTCGCATAGACGGTCACGTTGCCGCCATCCTTGGGAATAGACGTCGTAGAAAGCGAGTCAACCTTGATCATACCCTTGTTGACCTTCACTACGGTCACGTTTACCAGCTCTACCGTACCGTTATAGGTCTGCTTTGGACCCTGAACGGTAATCTCGTCGCCTTCCTCGATATCGAGGCTCAGGAAGTTCTTCTCAGCACCCGTCTTATCGAGAGTACCATAGATATAAACCTCACCGGTACCGTCGTTGATGTAGAGGTTACCATAAGTAGTATTAGAGATAGCGGTCACCGTACCGGTCACCTGATATGTCTTGTTGTCCGGACCGGCCAGCACCTCAGCACAGGTAGCATCAGTGATGGTCACCTCGCCCTGCACGATATTGATGTGCTGCACCTGGCCGTTGCAGGTGATGGTCATCGCATCAGAGCTACGGCCATAGCTGTAGGCATCGGCCTTGAATATCACATCCGTCACGCCGGCAGTGCCGACAGAGTCAGACAGCGTCACCCACTCAGGCGCATGTTCCAGTTTCCAATCACTATTGGCCTTAATGGTGATTGTATCACTACCGCCGGCCTTAGGGATAGACACATAGGATTTCGACACCTGCAGATCCTTCAGCACAGTGATGTCATCGTCGCTCGAGCAACTGGCCAACAAAGCCACGACACCCAGCAGAAGCAGGGAAAATATATTTTTCAGTCTCATAATGATACTTCTGATTTAAAAATTAATTGAATGTGTACTTGATGCCGATAGACATATACCAGCACTGACCAATTGCGTGGTTAGCCTCCCAGGTCTTGGTTGATCCGCTGATAGCAGAAGGAGTAGAGAATACAGCATAGCCGTCGGCGTCAGCACCCTCATACTTCAGGATCTTGGCCTCCGTACCGATAGCCGGATTGAGCGTCTTAGCTACACCCCAGGAAGAATTGAAGAGGTTACCCACATTCTTGATATCGAAGCTGAGAGTCAGCATGTGCTTGGTGGAACCGGCATTCACCGTGAAGTCGTGCTTGTAGCTGAAATCGAAGCGGTGAACCCAAGGAGAATATACGCTGTAAGCCTCAGCATACTCGCCCTGATGATTCTTCAGATAACTGTTGTTATGAACGTAGTCCATGAAGCGGTCGCGGTCATCGGTCGTCTTGAAACGGAACTCGTTGTTGGCCACCTGAGCATCAGTAGGAATATAGATAGGATCGTAAGCCTGACCGTCACCATTCATATCGTTCTGAAGCATGTAGGTGTAGTTGTAAGTACCACGCCATCCCTCATAGATCAGACTGAAGTGGTTGTGGCTGTTGTCGTGTGCCGTGATCTGTGCGATCACACGGTCGGGCTCCACATACTGCGAGTTGTGCAGCTTGATGTTGTTAGGACCTTCCACAGAGGGGAGGTAGGCGATCGTTGAAGAAGCGTTAGAACCCGGCATACCCGTGAGCTCCTTAGAGCAAGTGTGCGTATAGGCAGCCATGATGTCAATGTACTTAGAGGGAGAAGCGTTGACAGAAACGCTGGCGCTCCAACCATAACCCTTGCTGGTATTAGACAGCACGTAGGCAGGTACCACACCCTTATTGTATCCTGTGGGGAAGATAGGACGGTTGTCAACACCATTGAAGCGGGCGAAACCACCTACATCGGGGATTGACCAGTCCTGCATCGTAGCAGCATAGATAGTCTTGTTGAAGATACCCTCAGCAGTAACCGTCAACGGGAAGCCTACAGGCACGACATAGTCTACAGCCAAAGAAGTCTTCCATACCTCAGGCATCTTGAAGTCGGGATCCACGGCAGAGATCTGTGAAGGCACAGTACCATCCTCTGGCTTGATCGTCTGGGGATAGCCTAATCCGAAGAGCTTATTCTGAAGAGCACTGATCGTAGCGTGACCGTTCTCGTCAGTTACCAGACCACCGGCGAAGTCGTTCATCGAGAAGCCGTTATCCTTAGCATTGTCAGCGTTGATGATGGCCTGATACTGTACCATACCTGAGTTGGTCGGCATATTGGTGAAGAATACCAACGGCAGACGGCCCTGGAAGATACCCGAACCACCGCGCAGCTTAAGGGTCTTGTCACCCAGCACATCCCATACGAAGCCTACACGGGGAGCAATCGTAAGATTAGAGCCGGGCCACTTGCCGGTGTCGATATGACGACCATTGTAGTCAAGGTCATAAATGGCCTTATTGGTCATCAGGTCGGCATTGTTGAAGAACATGTCATCGAAGCGGACACCGTAGGTCAGCTTGAAGCGGGAATTGATCGACCACTCATCCTGAGCGTAGATACCCAGCGTGTTGAAACGAACGGTAGCGGCAGGATCTGTCTCACCGTCATAACCGTAGGTCAGGTTGACGATCTCAGGAGCAGCTCCATTAAGGAAATCGTCGAGAGAATAGTAGCGGTAGTAACCCGAACCATTACGCATATAAGAGTTGAGAGCCATCTGATGCTCGAACTTGGCTCCTACCATGATCTTATGGTTGCCTGCATAGTAAGTAACATCATCCTTGATGTTCCAGATCTTGTTACGTACGGCATTGTTGTGTGTGAAGAGCTCCTCACCAAGAGAGATATACGGAGTATTGGTACCCGTACCATCCATGATGTCGATGAAGGGGAATTCAGAAGAATTGGTAGCACGCACATCCTCCAAGCTCGAATAAGTGGCCAGGAACTGGTTGGAAAGATTATCCGAGAAGCGGCTGTTCAGATCGAGAGAGAATGAATGGACCAGATTATCCATTGCATACATTGAATTGGCATAGCTCATCGACATCTGAGAGAAACGTGAATAGGAAGCACGCGTACCACCGTCCATAGAAGAAGCGTTCACACTATTCCAGCCACGGTTCTTTGTGTAGTTATAACGGAAGGACAGGTGATGCATGTTCGTGATGTTCCAGTCCAAACGTGCCAGCAACTTGTAGTTGTTCTCATCAGCCGGGAATTTGGTCCATGAGCCTGTGTCGTAACCATATTTCTCCTTAACGAAATTAGATACCTTCTCCAGGTCGGCCAAGGTAGTACGGGAGATATAATTATCAGCATCAGCCACACCATCCTCTGATCCGTGCCAACGGTTCACGACGGTAGGAATCTTGCTCATTTCTCCACTGACGAAGAAGAATAGCTTATTCTTCAAGATCGGGCCTCCGAGTGTGAAACCATAAGTCGTCTTCTGGTCTTTCTCACGCGCGCCCTGGATCTGCTCACGGTCAATGGCGTCACCGCGCATGTTCTCATTCTGATGATAGATATAGGCGGTACCCTTGAAGGTGTTGGTACCCGACTTTGTGATGGCGTTCACACCACCACCGATGAAGTTAGTCTGACGAACATCATAAGGAGAGATCACCACCTGCATTTCCTCGATGGCATCGATGGAGATAGGGTTACCACCACCGGGCAGGCCGTCGCTCAGACCGAAGTTGTTGTTGAAGTTGGCACCATCAACCGTGAAGTTGGCAGTACGGCCGTCGGTACCGGCAAAGCTCATACCGTTGCCACCATAAGGAGACAGACGGGTAAAGTCGGTAATAGAACGGCTCACCGTAGGCATGTTTTCCAACTGATTCAGGTTGATGTTGGTTGAAGCACCGGTCTTTTCTGCAGTGAACTTCGTAGCCTTTGCAGAAACGACAACCTCTCCCAGCTCCTTGGAGTCCTCAGAAAGATTGACGTTCAGGTTGTAAGCCTCAGCCAACTGAAGGCGTACATCCTTGGTCACGTTCGTCGTGAAGCCGATGTAGCTCACCGTGATCGTGTAAGGACCACCGACACGCATACCATTGATCGTGTAACGGCCATTTTCGTTCGTCACCGTGTTGTAGGTGGTTCCCGAAGGCTCATGCACTGCGGTAACGGTAGCACCGATGGCTGCTTCGCCTCCGGCCATGACCTTACCATTGATTCCTGACGTTGTCATCTGGGCCAACATCGTGGTCGTAAAGAACAACATCAACGCGAATAGAATACCTAATCGTTTTCGCATACTGTGTTTTTTGAGATTAAAAGTGAAAATAAATTCTAATACCTATAAGGCAAATTACGATTTAACGTTGTTTTAACCTAACTTACATCTGCAAAATTACTTAAAAAATTAATATCATGTGTTACGAATAGATTAAAATTGAGCAGAAAATTTATTGGAAGGACAAGAATAGCGTCTTTGACGCACAACAATATATGAATTTTAATAAAAGATAACACCAAAGAGGTCCCTTTATCCTTCCCAGCGTCTTCCGCGAACCTGTACGCCATCATGACAGGGTCCTATCGACGACCCTTCCTCCAACCGGCAGATCCACCATGGCCCTTGCCAATACCCACTGCCTGCGACCGACACCAATAGGACTACAAACATCAAACAAGGCGTGCCACCTTGACCCCGCAAAGCCCCCTGCTTCCCGAGACCCTCCGAGATCCTAAAAAATAGCCATACAGAAAGTTCCTGGTGAAACTCCGTATGGCCATTCTTGTGGGATAGAGCCCGATTCCGTCTCTTTCCCACCATATCATTTCCATCTTGACGACATTCCTCGTGCTGATGAGCTGACAAGGACATCGCCTATATATAATAAGGTATAGAAGCTTATCCCTTCTTCTCTTCCTCGTGCGCCTTAATATAGTTGATCGCCGGGTTGGCATACATCGTGAGCAGACGCTCGCGAAGGAATGCCTCGTCGGGATTCGGCAACTCGATCTTATGAAGATGACGACTCAGATAGTGATTGAACACGTCACGGGTGTGATCGTCATAATGATCAGCATAGTCATGCGTGCCACGAAGCTCATCCAAGGCGATATAGTTCTCCGGATAAAGCTGATAATTGAGATGAATCTGATGGTCGATATAAGTAGCAACATGCTCCAGCAGGTCGTTATTGCTCATCTTCTGATCCTTCAGCGTCTCCAGATAATCATCGATACAAGAAGCGGCATGATAATGTATATGTCCCTTGAATCCGATAATACCCGTCCGCATGGAGATCACATCGTCCATCGGCCCCTTGTGCCAGTTGGGGTCATCGCGCTTTGACTGGAACTCGGCAGCTTTCAGATAGTCGCAGGGGTCGAACTGATAGGATATTGACAAGGGTACGATATGCAATGCCTGCAGGCGATCGATGACAGAGCCTTCTCCGCCGAGGGCAAGCATTTTCAGCACAGACTTCTGCGTACGGTCATCTGAATCTTTCGCACGTCCCTCCCGCTGGGCGATCCACAGGTTCTCATGCTTTTCCTGGATAGCATAGTGCATATAACGCGAGAGAGTGATCGACGACTTCAGACGGTCCTTCACCATTAATCCCCGACGCACGATAAAGCTCTTGTTCACACGTACTATATCGAGCACCCAAGGCAAGGACAGCAGGTTGTCACCAATGGCTATCTCACAAGTCGTCTCGAAACCGGCATCCAAGAGAAGCATGTCCAGCAATGCCGAATCGAGGACAATGTCGCGATGATTACTCATAAACGTATAATTACGCTTATTGGAGATCGCCGCAATATCCATCTCGCACCCCCGACCAGCCCGGCTGACCAGATCCTTGAGAAAGCCATAGCAGAACTTACGCTGAAACTCTATGCTGCTCTTACACTGCCGCATCAGGGCACCAATATCCTCAAGCGAGGCTCCGGGATACAGGAAGCGCAATACAGCCTGGAACTGTCTATTATTAAGCAAACGATCAAAGACCGCCGGTAATTCTTCCGCGTCAAATGGACGAATATCGTCAAATTCAGATGGTGTATTCATAGTTTATTTATTTATGTTTCATATTTCTTCATCGGGCTTGGCTATTACAAGCTCGATGCCTTGGGCTTCAAGAGCATTAATATCTTTCTGGCTGATCTTATAATCCGTGATGATCATGTCGACATCAGCCAAGTCGCAAATACGAGCAAACCCACGACGTCCGAATTTTGAGCTGTCAGCCAATACTATAATCTTCTGTGCAGCTGTCATCATCTTCTGATTGAGCGTTGCCTCGCGCAGATCTGTCGTTGTAAGGCCATAATCAAAATCGATACCGTCGACACCGAGAAACAATTTACTAAAAGCGCACTCGCTGAGAAACTGCTCGGCATAATTGCCTATCACCGATTCCGAGCTGTGACGCATCATGCCGCCCAACTGAATGATCTCTACATTCTGATTCTGAGCCAACGCTACTGAGGCAGGCAATGACGCTGATACGACAGTCAGCTTGCTCACTGGATGAATGCTATGAGCCAAAGCGTGAATCGTCGTACCGGAGGCTATCACAATCGAATCATTGGGAGTAATCAGTTTAGCAGCTTCTTTGCCAATAAGCAGTTTCAGATCGGCGTTGAGCTTCTCCTTCTCCGACACTGTGCGATTGTTAGTGAAAGGATTGATGAGGATGGCCTTGCCGTGGCTGCGGTAAAGTTTCCCCGCACGCTCCAATTCCGTCAGATCCTTACGGATGGTTACGGTCGACACCTCCAACAAGGATGATAAATCGGTAACCAATACCGAACCATGGATCTGCAACTGGTTGAGTATGGCATTTTCCCTTTCTTCCTTAGTCATGGTAAATGGTAATATGCTATGTATAACACATACAAAAATAATGAATTATCTTTGATGTAGCACACTTAGCCTACCCTTTTTACCAATGATTAACATATAAGAAAAACTGGATGATCCCCCTTGTAATTGTCTCGTAACTTCTAAGGCTGCCGATAATGATCCTATCAAAGTAATCCTGCATTCCATATGCGCCCCACGCCCACCTATTGTTTCTCTGATGATGAAGAAATCTTGACAGCAACATAAGCTCATTCCACAACTCTTCCTTCAAGTCTAGCCATCTTGATTTTTTGAAACGATTTCCTAAATTGGAAGGGTCATATAGAAACACAAACAAAACGCATACACTTCCGAATCACTTATCTTTCGACAAGAATCCTCGCATTTAGGTTGAAACGCAAGTTATTTTGTTCCGTTTCGAAAACTATTTTCTAAATAATGTTAATAAAGCGTGGTCAATACCTAACAACTTACTATATTTGTAACGAAAAGTAAATCATTACGTTTTGCAACGTAAGAAATCTGCTTTTATAAGTCCCTCGGAAAGGGAGCGAAGACCAACTAAAACCGCAACTATGAAAGATAACTTGAATCAGCAAGAATACGATGTTGTGATCATCGGCGGTGGCATTACCGGTGCCGGTACGGCACGTGATTGTGCCATGCGTGGCATGAAAGTGCTGCTCGTTGAGAAATACGACATGACCAACGGAGCGACAGGCCGCAACCACGGGCTACTTCACTCCGGTGCGCGCTATGCCGTTACCGACGGTGAATCGGCTCGCGAGTGCATCAAGGAGAACATGACCTTGAGACGCATCGCTGCCCACTGCGTGGATGAGACCGACGGCCTCTTCATTACCCTTCCTGAGGATGACCTCAACTACCAGGCCACATTTGTTGAAGCCTGCACGAAAGCCGGCATCCGCGCCGAAGTGATCTCACCCGAAGAGGCACGCCGCATTGAACCGGCCGTCAATCCCACCCTCATTGGTGCCGTGCGTGTGCCGGACGCCTCGGTGGATCCTTTCCGGCTGACGACAGCCAACATAATTGACGCCCGCCGACACGGAGCGGAGATACGCACCTACCATGAAGTGATCGGACTCCTACAACAAAACGGCCGCATCATCGGCGTGAAGCTCCGTGACAACCATACGGGAGAGACAGAAGAGGTACACTGCCGCCTCGTCATTAACGCCGCCGGTGTATGGGGACAAGCCATCGCCTCCATGGCCGGCATCACTGTCAGCATGTTCCCCTCCAAAGGCACACTGCTGATCTTCGGCCACCGTGTCAACAATATGGTGATCAATCGTTGCCGTAAGCCTGCCAACGCAGATATTCTCGTACCCGATGATACCGTATGCGTCATCGGAACCACCAGTGACCGTGTACCCTTGGAGGAATGCGATCACCTGAGAGTGACTCCGGAAGAGGTAGACACTCTCATTCGGGAAGGCGAAAAGCTTGCACCCCAACTTGCCTCGACCCGTATCATCCGTGCCTATGCCGGCGTACGCCCGCTCGTAGCCGCCGATGGTGATACAACAGGACGTAATATCAGCCGCGGCATCGTACTGCTCGACCATGCCACACGCGATGGTCTCGAAGGCATGATCACGATCACAGGCGGCAAGATGATGACCTACCGGTTGATGGCTGAGAAAGCCACAGACCTGGCCTGCAAAAAGCTGGGCATCAACAAGCCCTGCGAGACAGCCACCACGCCACTGCCAGGATCGGAGAGCAAGCATGAAGGCGGAAGAACCTCGCACAGCGCCCACGAGTACAGCCATTATGCCCAAATAGGACGTCATGGAACCATGACGAAAAAAATAAAAGACGCACAACCCATTGACGACGCCTTGGTATGTGAGTGTGAGGACGTGACCGTCGGCGAGGTTCGTTTCGCCGCCGAAAAGCTTCACGTACACAACCTCATCAACCTCCGGCGCCGCACTCGCCTGGGCATGGGCACCTGTCAGGGTGAGCTATGTGCCTGCCGCGGTGCCAACGTGCTCTGCCAAGTGTCCGGACTCACGCCCGACAAGGCACAGCGCGACCTCGCCGCCTTCGTAGCAGAACGATGGAAAGGCATGCAACCCGTAGCCTGGGGAGACACCCTGGCTGAAGCACAACTCACATCATCCATCTATGCAGGGCTCTGCGGACTGGATCAACTCAAAGGTGAAAAGGAGGTAGCAATATGAAGTTCAATACCATTATCATAGGCGGAGGCCTCAGCGCTCTCGCTGCCGGCATCACACTCAGGAAGGCCGGACAACAGGTTGCCATCATCACAGCGGGAGAAAGTACTCTTCACTTCAACGGAGGGTCGATCGATCTGCTAGGATATGACGTGAAAGGCAATGCCGTAGAGCAACCGTTGCAAGCTATCGCCGAATTGCCGGAGACACATCCCTATCACCGCGTCAATGATGTGGAGGCAAAAGCCATCGAGGCCGCTGCACTCCTGAAAGAAGCCGGTTATCCTATGACGGGCGAAGCCAACCATAACCAATGGCGCCTTACCCCCATCGGACTGACAAAACCCACATGGCTCACTACCGAAGGGATGGTTACATGCAAAGAAGGCGACCGACTGCCTTGGAAAAGCGTTACCGTTGTCGATATTATCGGATTTCTCGATGCTCCGCTCACATTCCTCATTGACAATATCACCAAAACCGGTGTCAAGGTGGAACGTGTCAGCATCTCCACGCCACAACTCAGTGCCGCCCGTCTGAGTCCTTCTGAGATGCGCGCCACTAATCTGGCTAAGGTCCTCGCCCGTCCCGGTGCGCTCAACAGTCTGGCCAACGCACTCAACAATCTCAGCCCCAAAGGCGAGGTAGTATTGCTACCGGCTGTCTTGGGACTTGAAAACCCGATGATGACCGCCCAACTGAAAAGGCAGGTAAAACACCCCTTAGCCATCTTTGCCACAATGCCACCATCCGTGCCCGGCGTATGCCTGCAGAACCATCTGCGTCGCCATTTCGTCAAGCTCGGCGGTACCTTGCTGACCAACCATACCGTAACAGACGGCCAATTGAACAACGGCCACCTCGCTTATGTCAAGACCGACCGCCTCGTAGAAGAGAAACTGGAAGCAGAAAACGTCATCCTAGCAACAGGATCATTCCAAAGCCGCGGACTGAGAAGTGACTATACCGGTATCACCGAACCCATATTCGGCCTTGATGTGGATGTCACAGAAAAGCGTAGCGACTGGACTGCCGACTATGTCTTTGACGACCAACCCTATATGCGTTTTGGAGTAAAGACCGATGATCAGCTCCACGTCAGCAAAGACGGGCATACGATCAGCAACCTCTATGCGGCAGGAGCCATCCTCAGCGGTAATGACCCTATCCGTCAGGCCGACGCAGAAGGCGTAGCCTTACTTACCGGACTGCAGGCAGCCCACAACATTTTAAAGTAGAAAGTCATGGCAGAAGAAATACAGACACGGGCCCAAAGCCCCTACAATTTTGAGCAATGCCTCAAATGCTCCATCTGTACGGTCTATTGTCCCGTCTCAGCCGTGGAGCCGACTTATCCAGGACCCAAGCAGAGCGGTCCTGACAACGAGCGCTACCGTCTGAAGGATCCCGAATTCTTCAACGAAGCACTGAAAATGTGTCTCAACTGCAAGCGTTGCGAAGTAGCATGTCCCGAGCACGTTGCCATCGGCGACATCATCCAAGCCGCACGCATCAAATATAGCGAGCACAAACCGTCATTGCGCGATACCATGCTGGCATCCACGGATCTCGTTGGCACGCTGGCCCACACCTTCGCACCTATCACCAACTTTGCCTTAGGCCTGAAACCCGTGAAAGCTGTGATGGACGGCGTCATGAAGATCGACAAGCACCGTACCTTCCCCGCCTATTCTCTCCAGACCTTCGAGCAATGGTATAAGAAGCACGCCGAGGAGCAGGAAGCCTATCCGAAACATGTCAGCTATTTCCACGGCTGCTACGCTAACTACAACTTCCCGCAGCTCTCCCGCGATCTTCTGAAGATCCTCAACGCATGCGGCATCGGCGTACGGCTGCTTGATCACGAGAAATGCTGCGGTGTAGCCATGATCGCTAACGGTCTGTACAAACAAGCGACAAAACAAGGAAAGCACAACATCGATATCATGGAAGAAGCTGTCAATCGGGGCGAACCCGTACTGACGACAAGCAGCACCTGTACGTTCACCATCCGTGACGAATATCCTCATCTGCTGAACATCGAGAACGGCAACGTACGCAACTCCATCATGCTCGCCACGCGCTGGCTCTACCAGCAGATCGAGGCAGGGCATCTGAAGCTCGCGTTCCGTAAAGACTTCCACCAGAAACTGGCTTATCATACGGCCTGCCACATGGCCCGCATGGGTTGGGCGGTCTACTCGACCTCTCTGCTCAAAATGATACCCGGCGTAGAGCTTACCATGCTTGGCGATTGCTGTTGCGGTATTGCCGGTACCTATGGTTTCAAGAAAGAGAACTATAAACGTTCTCAAGCTATTGGCACACCGCTCTTCAATGAGATCAAAGAACTCAACCCTGACTTCGTCAGCTGCGACTGCGAGACCTGTAAATGGCAGATAGAGATGTCGACCGGATATACCGTAAAGAATCCGATCACGACCCTCGCCGAAGCACTCGACGTAGAGGCCACAAAACAGCTCAATCAATAGAACAACCTGACAAGATCCTTTTCTATAACCGTTGTGTGCCGGGAGTGATCCCGGCCACACAACATCTCTAAAAACATCATCACCACTGCTATAACCCGACACACTCTCCTATTCACTCCATTCTGCTATCAACATATCTCTTAGCCACTTACCATCACTTCCTATCCAACACCATATCCTCAAAGCCCTCTGGTTCTAATTCAGCATCAAAGGGTTAAAGGATGGATTTCCTAGAGTACGACTTCGACAATGCCTATGTACAGGACGAGTAGGACACCGGCAACCGTCCCGGCGTGTACATCGAGTTCAAGGAGAGCTGGCTCAACCCCGGTAATATGGAACAGCGCGTTTATGATATTCTCGACGAGGAGGGATGGAACATTATCACCAAACCGGCCACCGAAACCGAATTCTACAAGAACGGCCGTGTAAATATCGGCAATACCAACGGCAAGGTGATTCTGCAGACCTTCTCCTTCGATGCCCTGCGCCGTGCTTACGATGTCTTCCGTGGAAAACTGCCCATGTGCTACCTCCTCTGGGTGAGCGATCCACCGTATGCCACCGACATCGCCTACGACACTCCCACCGGCTATGCAGCCTTCATCAAATGGGCACAGGATTATGGAGCCACCATCATCGGTCCGGCCATCTCGGGAGAACCTAATAACTATCCGGAAATGAACAATCCCTGGCAGGCATATATGATAAGAAAATCGGGCATGCTCAATCATCCCTACTCTTTCGACAGCTATGCCCAGATATCCAAATATATGGGAATGTGGAACTATGGCAATGTTACAGAATTCGACGACCTGCTCCGCCTGCATATTCCTGCAACAGCATATTCAAAGATTGGCGACCAAGACCTGCCTGTCTATATGGACGGCTCCTTCACCAACCGCTCGGAAATGTCACTCCGGTATATGATCGAGAACGGATTCCGCTGCAACGCCAACCTGCCCAATCCGTTCCACCCCGGAAAGACTTTCGGTAATTCACAGGCGCCACATGAGGTACCCGATGCTGTAGAGACGCTGGAACGTCTGGGATATTAATAACATACCATCACTATAAATTAAAGAATATACATTATGAAACGATATATCATAGTTGTTGCCATGGCGATGACTGCCATGAATCTCCCGGCACAGGACTTTGACACAGAGCCCACTGTTACGATAGAAAACGAGAAGAAAGAGATGAAATTTACCGTTGGCGCCCGCTTCATGGCTGATGCAGCCCTGTACCACACGGAGTTCACACCTCTGCAAAGTGGCGCTACAATCTCGGATGCGCGCATTCGTACCTCCATGCAGTATAAGGACTGGTACTTCTACGCCGATTTCGGATTCGGTGGCGGCAAATTCCAACAGAAGAATATCTTCCTCGAATATACTAAGGAGACCACCAACGGTGACCGTCACATCTTCAAAGGCGGTTACTATAACGACCCTGCCGGATCAATGGCACGCAACACCTCTTTGGGAAGCTATCATTTCATCTCCCGTCCGGGTGTGACCAATGCCCTTGGTGACGGCCGTGAATTGGGTATCACCTACCGCTTCACCAATGACCGATGGATGGCCTATCAAGGTGTATTCACAGAAAACGAATACAACACAGAGACCGCAGGCTACAATGGTCTTGTCGTGTCCGGACGTTGGATCTACCGGCCCGTCATCGACGATCATCAGACCTTACATGTCGGACTGAGTGGACGTTTCTCGCACATCGGAGGCGGCGAGGTGTACAACAACGTACTCCGCAAAAGCCTTACTCTTTCACAATCGCTCGAGACTTATGTAGACAATGATCCTTCATTCGTAACAGCCACACTTCCCTGGGCCAACAACGTATGGAGCGGAGGTGTCGAGGCATTATACCACAACAAGAATTTCTTCGTCAGAGGTGAATATCTCCTGAAATATGTCACTAAGAAACGCGACAGCTATTCTCTCTTCATCGATGCGCAGAATAATATTGACGGTTGGGGGTCTCTCGAACTGTGGGAAAATGCCAATAAGTTGAAGAACAATACCTTTATGGGCGGTTACGTGGAAGCCGGCTACAAGATCTTCGGACATCCCTACACTTATGACAAGAAGGAGAGTCTCCTCGGCGGCCTTGACGGCCGATCTCTGGAGATCGTAGGACGCTTGAGCTACACCGGACTGAACAACCGCACAAAAGGTGAGTACTTCAATGCCGGACGCGGACAATACTACTCCGCCGGACACATGGAAGACTGGCCGGGAACTGGCGCCACTACTGTGGGTGGCGGCAACATCTTATCGGCTACGGTCGGTATCAACTATGCTTTCAATAAGTTTGCCCAAGTGATGCTCGACTACACCTATCACCATCTCGACCGCGACCTCCTGCCCTACGATAAAAACTTCCATCAGGTGCAGGCCCGTCTGCAATTCGCGTTCTAAAATCCTCTTCATACCTTTACTATAAAATTCTATTGTGCCGGCCCTACCAGTAACTACTGGCAAGGCCGGCTTTCTGTCATAAATCATACGAAAATACATCTTGACTTGAGTCAGACGTTAGAGATCCTGAAGATTTCCCATGATTAGTCACTGTCTCCTTTTTCAAAGACATAGCAAGCCACGTCGATAGAAGGAACTCCGACATGAGAGTAAAGACATCGGACCGCCGATAAAATAAATGTTTGCAGTCTAATACAATTGGAAAATTAACATTTCCCTAACACAATTTTTCTATACCCTCAAAAAACAATCATCAAAAAAAATCACTTCCGACATAACCAAAACAACAGATAAAACACTTTCGAACGACAACTATAATCCTAAATAAGGTTAACAAAAAGACCAATATATAAATATAGTGCTTATATTTGCGAAGTAGAAACGAAGGTAAAACTTTCACCTCGAAACGATTTTAACAAAAGAGAAAAACCTATATCCGGAACAGTGTCTCCTTCATGAACGAAATACAGATACTGTGTCGGAGTGCGGAGTGTATACATGAGACAAATATTCAAACATACTAATAAAAAATAAAAACCAATCAAATTATGGAACAGTACATCTTAGCACTCGATCAAGGCACAACAAGTTCAAGAACGGTAGTCTTCGACCATAACGGTCAGATCAAGGCTGTCGCACAGAAAGAATTTAAGCAATACTTTCCCAAGCCAGGATGGGTAGAACATAATCCTAATGAAATATGGTCTTCTCAAGCTTCCACCATCGCCGAAGCCATCTCCTCCATTGACATCAACGGCTTGGATATTGCCGGTATTGGCATCACCAACCAGCGCGAGACCACTATCGTATGGGATATCGACACCGAAGAGCCAATCTACAACGCTATTGTATGGCAAGACCGCCGCACGGCAGAATTCTGCGACCAGCTGAAAGCACAGGGCCTGGTAGACATGATTCGCGACAAGACCGGTCTGATCCTCGATGCCTATTTCAGCGGTACGAAGATCAAATGGATCCTCGATAACGTGCCCGGCGCACGTAAGCGTGCCGAGCTGGGCAAGTTACGCTTCGGCAATGTTGACTCTTGGCTCATCTGGCGTCTGACGCGCGGCTCCGTTCATGTGACCGATGTTACCAATGCCTCACGTACCATGCTCTTCAACATCCATACCCTGAAATGGGATGAGGACCTGCTGAAACTTCTCGACATCCCTGCATCCATGATGCCTGAAGTACATGGCTCCTCTGAAGTAATGGCTCATACGAAGTCGACCATCTTCGCCCACGAGGTACCTATCTCCGGTGTTGCCGGCGACCAGCAGGCAGCCCTCTTCGGACAGATGTGTGTGGATCCGGGAGCCATCAAGAACACCTATGGTACAGGTTGCTTTGTCATGCTGAACATTGGCGAGAAGCCTGTCCTCTCCAAGAACAACCTCCTCACCACCATTGCCTGGAAGATCGGCGACACAGTGAACTATGCCCTCGAAGGCTCCATCTATGTAGGAGGTTCCGTTGTACAATGGTTGCGCGACGGACTGGGTGTCATCAATAGTTCTAGCGAGGTAGAGGCCTTGGCATCTACCGTTCCCGACAGCGGCGGTGTATTCTTCGTACCCGCACTCACCGGTCTGGGTGCCCCCTACTGGGATCCGTATGCACGTGGCACCATCGTTGGCATCACCCGTGGCACGACAGCCGCCCATATCGCCCGCGCCGCTCTTGACGGCATCGCCTTCCAGACATACGACATCGCACAGGCCATGGCCAAAGACATGGGTCATGAGCTGACCGAACTGAAAGTGGACGGTGGTGCGTCACGCAACAATCTGCTAATGCAGTATCAGGCCAACTTGCTGGGTATCGATGTAGTCCGCCCGAAGATCACGGAGACAACTGCGCTCGGCGCCGCTTATCTCGCCGGACTAGCTGTCGGCTACTGGAAGGACATCAAAGAGCTCAAGGAGCAGTGGCAGGTAGAGCGCACCTTCACTCCGGAAGGCGACAGTGAATCTATTAAAGCGGCCAAAGAAGGCTGGAAAGAAGCCATCCGCCGTACACTGACCATCAAATAATCCTCTATACACTTCTACTCCGGTGGGCAGTGCGCAAGCCTGCCCACCTTCTTACCTATATGGCACGCTGGCACGTTGTAGTCAACCTGCCGATAAAACCAAAACTAATAACTAATCAACAATATGGATTATTCAATGACGACACAGTTCCTTATGGAACTAATTGGCACAGCAGTAATGATTATTTTTGGAGATGGAGTATGCATGGCCACCGGCCTGAGCAAATCGAAGGCTTTCGGCGGCGGTTGGGTAGTTATCGCCATCGCCTGGGGTCTCGCAGTATGTATGGGCGTACTGATTGCCGGACCTTATACCGGTGCCCATCTTAACCCCTCTGTATCAGTAGGCTTAGCCGTCGCAGGTCTTTTCCCCTGGTACAAAGTCCCCGTCTACATCGTTGCGCAAATGATCGGCGGTTTCCTCGGAGCCGTCATTGTCTGGTTCTTCTATAAAGACCACATGAAGGAGAAAGACAACGATCCTGAGGGTATCCGAACCATGTTCTGCACTGAGCCTGCCATCCGCAACTATGGCGTCAACTTCTTCTCAGAGTTCCTGGCAACAGCCCTGCTGGTGTTCATCATCATCAGCTTCAGCACTACCGGCAACTCGATGGACATGGATGCCGGACGAATCGGCCTGGCAGCCCTCGGTCCTGTGCCCGTCACCTTCCTGATCATCGCCTTGGGTATGTCACTGGGTGGTACCACAGGATATGCCATGAATCCCGCCCGCGACCTCTCGCCGCGTATTGCCTTCGCTATCCTGCCAATCCCCAACAAGTGTAGTCCTGACTGGGCCTACAGCTGGGTTCCTGTCTTTGCTCCTGTTATCGGCGGCGCTGTTGCCGGTGCCTGCGGCACATGGCTGCTGTCATTGTAAAACTATATGTTTAGCGGACCGATAAAACTGTAGCGGCAGCCTATCGGTCCGCCAACTTCTTATTCCACGTTCTCTTATAAAACCTATAAAAACAATTGATTATGAAAAAGATATTTCTCGCAGCACTCTGCCTTTTAGGCCTGACAGCCGCTCCTTCTACTGCCAACGCCCAGAAACTGCATGCCGTAGCGGGGCTTGAGTCTTCCCACCTCTGGCGCGGTTTAGAGGTCAGCAAGGGCGTGACGCTCAACAATGAGTTTGCCATCTCCGACAATAATAACCACTTCCGTTTCGGATTCTGGGGCGGCATACAAATCGACGGCGACTATAAAGAGGCCGACTGGTATGCCAGCTATACAACGGGCGGATTCAATATCGCCTTATGGGATATCTACAACTTCTCCGACGGCATCTATTCCAACGAGAAGCAATACAGATACTTCAACTGGGACAATCACAACACGGGGCACTTCCTCGACTTGAGCATAGGCTATAACTTCGGCAAGAAGTTCCCTCTGCAGCTCACTTGGGCCACTATCATCGCCGGCCGCGACCGTGGTGTCCTCAACAAGCAGCAACTCTACACCACATGGGTACAGGCCGCCTACACCGTCTATGAAAACGACCAATGGAAGTTTGACGCATCGGTAGCCGGCAACTTCGCCCTCAACAACTACGAGGCCAACGACGGCCGCACCTTCTATGGTGACAATGCAGGCATCAATGACATCCGTCTCGGAGCCACCTACAAACTGAAGATCGGCAAGCATCCGATGCCTATCACCTCACAAATGATGTTCAATCCCGAAGCCAACAAGGCTTACTTCCGTGTAGCCATCAATCTCCTCGACTTATAATATCTTCATCCGGCCGGGCCTGGCCCGGCCGGTTTTCCCCTACAATTACGTTCCCCCACTCTTCCATTCCTATGCCTTATCTCTTATGCCTATTTCATCGGGAAACAAAGATGCCTATCATTCTTGTCGTAAACGGCCATACCACCCGATCTTCTAACGTATCCTAACGGTAGGAGCATCACAAAAAATGAATGATGCTTGACATGAGTGAGAATCTATAACCATTCGTGTCTCCATAATAAGCGGATAAGAGCCCATCAAGGTATGATAATAAGAACTTTTGTATTACACCTGCCTGTATCTCCCCAAAACGTATTACCCCCTGTATTTTAGCGGATTTTTGCCCACGTTGAAGCCATATTAGTGACTTGCATCTTGCAGCTAAGTGCATCTGTCTGCGAAGCAAGCTTCATCGCCCTCTATAGCTATATTACTTTTTTCGCACACATAGGGAATCAAATTCCGGCTATGCGCTTCAGTGTCATTTTCATTACAAGGCGAAGACCATAGAGGCCGGACAAAAGTGTTCAAAAAACAGGAGCCTCAAATAATGTCATACTATTTTATTTATACGCCGTCATTTCAGACAGGGCAATACCCATGAGCTCAGACCAGTCGTCTCACAATTTTTATCGGCTCACCCAATGAATATGGGGGATTGTTTAGCTTGGGCCCGAAAAAGACATCCTATCCTTGCAAGACCGAACGATAAGTCTGGGATGACGCTGAAGCCGTACGCATCCGCACAGCTTCAACGTGATCTAAAAATAAGAAATATTCTTGACACGACCAA
>ERZ827043.685-NODE-685-length-41139-cov-5.005063_pt1 | contig 41139 bp, 26 predicted proteins | sample MGYA00519923_ERZ827043 | MGnify/ENA primary metagenome ERZ827043 (study PRJEB31778, sample SAMEA3449251) | human gut metagenome | biome: human gut; feature: human-associated habitat; material: faeces | place: United Kingdom | collected 2010/2012 ... | reverse complement strand
TTCCTTGCATTGAATAAAAATGCAAGAATGAAATCCGATAACGATTTAATCAACGCTTCCCTAGGTGGAGGGCGATTTCGGGGCTTCGCTCGAAATGACGACAGGCCGCAGTATGGCCAGGGTTCAGAGGAGGAAGGTTCTGATGATTGATGCGCCCTGCAGGCGCAAGGGTTCTTGCGTTTGACGGGCCTTTGGTCCCGAAGGTTATGGATTGCCCTGCGGACAATGAATTTTAAAATGCCGCCTCCGGCGGCGCCTTTGCTGCGCAAAGGCCTATCCTCAGCCCTATCGGGGGAGTTCCTTCCAGTGGAAGGAGCCTAACTTTACGCACTATCCTTTTTTCACATGAGGTGTGTTCTCTTCTCAAAATAACGGGGGATATAAAAGAGCCTTCCTGCAGGCCGGCATTTTCAGTAATGCCAGTCTGCGGGAAGGCTCTTTTTGTATTTCACCAGTCTGTCAGTCCGCCGTCTACGGGGATGACGGCGCCGGTGATGAAGGAGGCTTTGGTGGAAAGGAGGAAGGCGATGAGTTCGCCTACTTCTTCCGGCCTGCCGATACGCATCAAGGGGTACCAGTCTCCCATTTCTTTGCGGCTGCCGCCGTAGTCTTTGAGCTGCTTATCCAGAAGGGGTGTGTCAATGTCGCCGGGGCATACGACGTTGGCCCGGATGCCTTCTACTGCCAGTTCCAGGGCCAGGGAGCGGATGAAGGAGACGAGGGCGCCTTTGGTGGCGCCGTAGAGGCTGCACTGTACGTTGCCCTGGAGGGCGGCGTCGGAGGCGACGGCTGCGATGCTGCCGGCCTCGCCTCTCATGGCGGGGATGGATTCTCTGGCCAGTTTCATGGCGCCGAATACGTTCACTGCGAAGTATTTTTCAATTTCTTCGTCGGTGGTATTTTCCAACAGTTTTTCTTCGTAAATGCCGGCGGAAAGGACGAGGCCGGTGAGTTTTCCCAGGGCGGAGGCAGCCTTCACTGCCCTTTGGCAGTCTTCGGTTACTGTGACGTCACAGGGCACGTACATGCTGCCGGGCACTGCTTCTTCCGCCGATTTCCCTCGTTCTTCGTTTCTTCCCAGAAGAACGGGGCGGATGCCCTCTTTGGCAAGGATTTTGGCGGTGGCAAGGCCTATGCCTGAGGTGCCGCCGGAAATGAGAACGGTCTGTATCATAGCTCCTCCTTATTTCGCAAGGGAAGAAACATAAACGAACTGGATGCCCTCTTTTTCCAGCTGGGGCACCATCTGACGGAAGGCTTCCGCTGTCTTGGGGCGGCAGTGGCCTATAATGACGTAGGTGCCGTATTTCTGCGCCCGCTTTGCCGCTTCCCGTATCATGGCGGAAATGGTGGCCACGTCAGCTTCGTTGTCCACGAAGAGGTCGTTTCTTACATAGGGAACGCCGTAGGCTGCAGCCGCTGCGTCGGCGGCAGTGGTGGAGTTGGTGCGGCTGTCGAAGAAGAAGAGGTGGCGGTGATGGAGCTCATTCATCACCACGTCCATGGTGCGGCGGTCAATGGTGGCTTTGGAGCCCTGGTGGTTATTAATGCCCACTGCTTCCGGTACCTGGGAGAGAGAGTCTTTCAGAAGGCTCCTGATGGCTTCATCGCTCATGGAAGTGAGGATGACTTTGGGTTCCATACCGATGCCGGATACGGACTCCATGGGCTGGTGGAGAATCACCGGCATACCATGGGCATGCCAGGAAATGGCGGCGTCCCGGGTGTGGACCTGGTTCGGCATGACCGCCAAGGTAAGGGGAATGCCCAGGGATTCATATACATGCTGGGACTCCAGGTCTCTTCCTGCGTCGTCGATCACCACTGCCAGCCTTCCCTTCACGGCAGAGGGGGTATTGGGCTTCGGCGCCGGAGCTGCTTTAGCAGGAGCAGCAGCCGGCTTGGCAGAAGATGCTTCCTTCTTCACACTGTTTCCACTGACCGATGGCTTTTTGGCAGCAGATGAAACAGCAGCAGAAGAACTTCCCGATACGGAAGATACGGGAGCGGAAGTTTTGGAACGTGATTCATCTTCTTTCTCAGGGGCCGAAGAAACAGCCACCGTCTTTTCCTTCGGTTCTTCCTTCCCCGTCACTTTCGCTACAATGGAAGGCAGGCTGAAGGACGATTTCTCTTCTTCCTTTGCACCGGTGGAAGGCACAGAGGATGTTTTGGCCGCTTTACTGTCTTTGGCCGGTTCTTCATCGTCTGCCTTCACCTGTACTGTGACTACCTTATCCATGGCAGCCTTGATTTTTTCCTTCACGCTTTCCGGCGTGCCCTGATCTTCCTTCGGCACCAGCCCCTTCATTTCCTTATCATTAAAAAGGTGGCCGATGGTGGTCACATTTTCCGCCACCGTGGAATCAGGGGCATTGGTCATGCGGTCCGTCATGTAGGCGGAGCCCATGATTAATGCCACAAAGAAAAGGAGCACCAGAAATGGATGCCCGCCCTTCTTTGCCGTCCTTGTCCGCCGTACCCGTCTTTTCCCTGCCATAGTTCTCTCCTCGCTGACAGTCCTGTAATGACTATCGAATTTATTTTCTATATTATACCATATGGAGGGTGTGGGGAGAGATTTGAGGTTTGAGATTTGAGGTTTGAGGGCATAGAGACAATCAGGCTGGAGACGTCAGACGGTCAGACTTCAGACGACATTGAGGCAGAAGGCTTTTCGGTCATAAGCGATAGGCAGCGGTGAGGCTCGGGTTCAGAGGGTTCAGATGGTTCAAAGGGTTCAGATGGTGGTGGATTGCCGCTGCGCGGCAATGATTTTTATAGGCCGCCTTTGGCGGCGGAACGGCTGTATGGACTTTCATTTCTACTTGCCGCCTCCAGCAGTGTGCCTTTGGCAATCCCCCCTCGCCACTGCGTGGCCCTCTTCCGCCCCGGTGGGAAGCGTGTCACTGGATTCTCAGTCGTCTGTCGACTCCCTATGAATCCAGTTCCCTTGCCACCTGACAAGCAGGGGGCGCAAGAGAGTATATAGGCGCTCGCCCCCACCCCTTAAACAGGGGTGGGCAAGTGGCGTTACGGGATTACCTTTTGTGTCATCTGTGCCGCATGACAATCAAGCGCTTATGTGCATGATGGCCCATTTCTCCCCTATTTCCATGTGATGATATAATAGAGAAAAACAGGTTTGCCGTGATTTCAATGAAAGAGGTTGATTTCCATGAAGCTGGTAGTGATTAACAAGTTATCCGATGAAAAAATCAATGCATTGAAAAAGGCTGTGCCCGGTTCGGTGGTGGAGGCTTACCGGTCGCCGAAGGAGGCGCTGCCCCATGTGGCTGACGCCGATGCCATTGCCCTCTGGGGATTCCAGGATGTGGAGCCCCTCCTGCAGGCGGCGCCCCATGTACGGTGGGTTCATTCTCTTTCCGACGGAGTGGAAAAGCTCCTCACTCCCAGCATGATGGAAAGGCCCATTATTCTCACCAATTCCCACGGTGTCCATGACCGGGCTGTCTCGGAGCACACCATGGCTCTTCTTCTGTCCTGGTTCCGCCGCATTCCTGATGCGGTGCGCAGTCAGAGTGCCCATGAGTGGTCCCGTCCCCACGGGGAGTCTCTCTTCGGAAAGACCATCCTGATCGTAGGCTTCGGCGGCATCGGAAGGGCCATCGCCCAGCGGGCCAAGGTCTTTGAGACCCATATCCTGGCGGTGAAGAAGCACCTGTCCCATGAGCTCTTTGCGGATCATGTGTATACCCAGGAGGAAATCATGGCTGTGCTGCCTAAGGCAGACATTGTGATCGCAGCCCTTCCTTCCACGAAGGAAACAGAAAATTTCTTCGATGAAGCCAAGTTTAAGGCCATGAAGAAATCGGCCCTCTTTATCAACATCGCCCGGGCTTCCGTGGTGGATGAACCGGCTCTGATAAAGGCCCTTCAGGAGGGAATAATTGCAGGCGCCTGCATGGATGTGTTCTCAAAAGAACCTCTTCCGGCAGATCACCCCTTCTGGGATATGAAGAATGTAATCATGACCCCTCATATTGCCTCCATGGTTCCTGATTTCTGGAATAAGCTCACCTATCTTCTGGAAACGAATTTCATCGCTTTCAGCCATGGGGAAAAGCTGCTGAATGAAATCGATAAGAAGAAAGGGTATTGAGAGAGGGGCCGCAAAGCGGCCCCGGGTTCAGAGGGTTCAGAGGGTGGTGGTGGCGCCCTGCGGGCGCAATATAAAAAAACTTCTTGCCGCCTCTGGCTGCCCCCTTCCGGCTTCTCCACTCTCCCCTTTCCGACGAATGAAAGCAATAAAAAACAGGGCTTCGTGCCCTGCTTTTTTTATTTGCCTTCCATAACGTCGGTGAAGTTTTTGATGATGACGATGGGCGTTTTCTGGTTGTCGTTGCCGAAGGGGTTGTCGATAAGGATCTTGGCGATCTGCTTGGGATCCAGGCCCTGGCTTTTGCCCAGAACGGCGGCTCTTTTCAGGTCGTTTACGTCGGCAATGACGGCGCCGTAGGCACCGGTGGCTTTCTTAATCTTTTCGCATACGTTGTCCGTATCCGCCGGGCCGTATACGAGGCACTTGTCGAAGGGGGGCATGGTGCCGGTGACGTCGTCGATGAGGGATGCCTGGCGGCAGCGGGCATAGAAGACGCCGTTCTTTCCGAAAATCTTGGCCACAGCGCCCAGGGCGAAGGAGAAGAGCATATTCCATTTCCCTTCTTCATCCATGGCTGCCTGCATGCCGTAGATGCTGGCCATGGAGCCGGCGGAGGGAACGAAACGGTTCATAAGTCTTGCCTGCCAGCATACGTTCAGTTCTTCCGGACGGACGTAGCGGTTCTGGGTGATGGCTACCACCGATTCGGCAGAGCAGACGATGTCGTGGTCCGTAATCTTGTCGCCTGCATATTCCAGGATGGCATCCACAATGTTGTCATGGTGGGTGAGAATGCGGGTATGGATAGGAAGAAGTTCAAGTTCTGCCATTATTTTCTCACCTCCGAAGTATATTCATAGAGCGCATTCTGCAGCTCTTCCCTGGTAATGACGATTCTTGTTTTTGCGTAGTAGTAGTCGCTTCTTGCCACCACCTGGTAAATGATGTCCATGCCGAATTCCGGGAAGGTTTCCAGGTCCTGGAGGATGCTTTGGCCTTTGCCGTCGATGTCCAGGGTGATGAGGAATTTCTTTTCCTTACCGGGATCCAGAATGAAGGCCTGCCAGTAGTCATCATCCCGGGGCACGTCGAAGTCGGTGAGGTGCCCGGTGACTCTGGCATTGTCATACTGTTCGAAGGGAAGGTAGATGCGGACGAAGGCATCCATAATGGTTCCCAGCTGTTTTCCCACGTTTTTGATGGGGATGGTGAAGGAAAGGGTCACGTGCTTCCTGTCCATGGACTCCACATGGAGAGGGGTGCGCTTCGATTTCAGCATGCGAAGCACGCAGTCTCCCTTAATGACGGCCACTGCCCAGTAGGCAATGAACCCGAGGCAGATGATGAGGACGATCACTGCCGCAATTTTAAGCAATAACAACATTTCTTACTCACTCTCCTACAAGTTTTATTTTTTCCACAGGCACCGACCCGAAGAGGCGATGAACCAGCGGCGCTGCATGGTCCACACCGGCGGTGAAATAAAATTCATCCTTCCCCTTCTCCTCTGCCAGGCGGCCTTCCTTTTCCAGTATGGCCATGCCCGTTTCCACCGTGGGAAGGGCGGGGTCAATGAAAGGAATCCCCGGGAAGACCTTCCCAAAGGCATCCGGCACCAGCGGATAGTGGGTGCAGGCCCAGTAGCCTGTATCTATACCTAATGCATGATACTCCTTTGCGGCCTTCTGCACAAGGGCGGAAATGAAATTTTCGTCTTTCCCCTGCTCAATGGCTGCCGCCACCCCTTCGCAGGGCACCTCTATCCATTCCACTTCCGGAAATCTTTTTTCCAAAGTTTTTTTATGGGCATGGGTTTTGATGGAAGCGGGGGTAGCAAAGATACCTGCCTTCTTTGTACCCTCCGGCAGGGTAATGTGAAGGCTCATCTTCACCACCGGCACCGGCCCTTCGGTGAAGGAAGGGGGCACATTAAAGGAAATGGTATTGCAGGCGATGAGGATCATCTTCACGTTTTTTGACAGAAGGAAAGATTTGATTTCCTCTGCAAACCGTCCGATTTCCTCCCTGCTTCGTTCGCCGTAGGGATTCCGGAGGCTGTCCCCCAGAAAGACCATGCTTTCCTTCGGATATTTTTCGTGAAGCACCCGGGCCACGGTAAGGCCTCCGATGCCGGAATCCATAATGCCGATAGGTCTGTTGTCCATTATTCTCTATCCCCTTTGGAAAGATCAATGAGGGCGGTGAGCTTCTCCTTCGGAAGCCGCACGATCCTGCCGGTTTTCATGTCGGTATAGGTATTCACCGTGCGGCCGGTGGTGAGAAGGGCGCCGGACTTTTCGGAAACCACTTCATATTCGAAAACAAGTCTGGCCCGGTCTACCTTGCGAAGATAGGTCTTAATCAGGAGCACTTCATCATACCGGGCGCTCTGATGATATTTCACTTCCACTTCCACAATGGGAAATACGATGCCCTCGTCCATGAGCTCCGTGAGGTCCAGTTTTCCTTCCCGGAGATACTCCACTCGGGCTTCTTCAAAGTAGCGCAGGTAGTTGGCATGGTGCACCACCTGCATGCCGTCGGTTTCGTAAAATTTCACTCTTCTTTTATATACATACATAGCAATGTCCTCCATGGCTTTATATTTTTTAATTATACCACAGAACAATTCCCTAAAACGATTCTCCTGCTACTGCTTCGAAATTGGAATGATGAAAAAATGATGGAAGCCCTGCCGTATGTCACAGGCTCTATGGTCATTTCAAGCGGGAGGGCATCGGAAAAAGGACAGCCCCATTCCGGTGGGAGATCTCTCGACTCAGAGCTTCAACAGAGGACAGGCATATCGTTTCCCTTACTGGCGTACCACCCCGCTCGAGATGACGAAGCGGCGGACTACTTATCGTCATTTCGAAAAATGCATAAGGCTATAGAAAAAGGCTGTGAAGAAATAAATCCCTATTTCTTCACAGCCTTTTTCCCTATTTCCCGTAAGTGTCCCATTCCATTTCCATGAGCCGCCAGTTCTGGCTGGCGGAGTGTTTCTGGAGCTGGAGGATGTCCTTATCCTGTTCTTCGTTTTGGGAGAGGGCCGTTTCCGCTTCCCAGCGGATGTCGTTCAGCTGGTCGTCGTAGCGGGAGGATTCTATGTTCATCATCCTCTCCTGCAGGTCCGTAATGAGGAACTGCTGGTAGATGACCATGGCCAGAAGGGCTGCCATGATGAGGTACAGGGGCCTGTTTTTCTCCCAGTCCACTTTATCTTTCCAGTTTTTCACGGAAATCCTATTTCCTCATTTCGTCGTCCAGCTTCTTGTCATCGTTCAGCATGGTGAGATGGTCCTTGGTGAATTCAATCCACAGACGGGCCGCTCTGGAGAGGAAGCGTCCCTTCTTCCAGATGGCATAGAGGTGATGGGTCATTCTCGGTTCCGTCATCACCCTGGTCACCACACGGCTGTCCTCGCTGTTGGCAGGGCAGAGGCGGGATGGCAGGATGGCCACACCCAGGCCGCTGGCTACGGTCTGCAGCATGAGTTCCCGCTGGCTGGTCTCAAAGACTACCTTGGGGGTAAAGCCGATTTTCTTGCAGTTGGACAGGATGTCGTCGTGAAGGTTGAAATCGTCCCGGTAGAGCACCAGGGGATAGTCTGCCAGAAGCTTCATGGGTACTTCCCTGTTTTCTTCCAGAGGATAGCCCTTGGGCATGACTACGCACATTTCATCTTCCGAAAGGAAGAAGGATTCGAAATCCTTGTTGGGGATAGTGCAGATAATGCCTACGTCGATGATGCCTTCCTGTACGGAGGATTCAATGACCTTAGAGCCGTGTTCATAGAGCTTGATGGCAATCTGGGGGTAGGTGCGCTTGAATTCGCCCAGAAGCTTGGCAAATACATGGGCATCGGTAATAGGCGGCAGGCCGATTTCGATGGTGTCCTGCTTCAGGTTGAATTCGTTTTCAAAGTCTGACTTCAAATGTTCAAAGACGAAGAGGCAGCGTTTGGCATAGTTGTAGAAAATGGTGCCGGGCGCGGTGATTTCCACGGTCTTGGCGTTACGGATGAAAAGGGTGACGCCCAGTTCTTCTTCCAGAGATTTGATCATGCGGCTGATGGCGGACTGGGAAATGTGGAGGTTCCTGGCAGCCTTGCTGAAACTTTTCTGCTGCGCCACTTCCATGAAATACTTCAAATGACGATAATCCATTCTTCTTTCCTCCTGTGGACTTTTCTCCTGGCAGAAAGGTACTTCTGTCATAAATCCCCGGGAAACACTGATTCATGGGATGGCCTGACTTCACAGGAATGAGATCGGGCCATAGGTATTCGGCGCTTCCCTTGTGCAATGATTGACTTTATTCTATAATAATGATGTGTCTATCAGGACGCAGCCTGAATGTACAGTATCTTATGATTTGTATAGAAGAAAGTCCGGACATCTGTGCGTATTTATCATAGAACTATTGTACATAATTTCCGGGCATCTTGCAAGAGACAGGAGTGAAAAAGGATACCCTTCCGGATTTCTGCCGCCCGTGTTTTGGCAGAAGAGGACTTTCTCTATTCCCTATCCTGCAGGTATTTTCAATGAAAGGCAGGTCTTCTGCTTTTCGGAAAAGGAGTTGTTGATTCTGTGAGAAAAGTAAAAACAATGGATGGCAATACAGCTGCTGCGTATATTTCCTACGCATTCACTGAAGTAGCTGCTATTTATCCGATTACCCCATCCTCCCCTATGGCGGAATCGGTGGACGAATGGGCTGCCCACGGCAAGAAGAACATTTTCGGCGACACAGTACATGTCGTGGAAATGCAGGCTGAAGGCGGCGCTGCCGGCGCATTTCACGGCTCCCTCCAGGGCGGTGCTCTGACCACCACCTATACTGCATCCCAGGGGATGCTCCTCATGATTCCAAATATGTATAAAGTGGCTGGCGAACTGCTGCCGGGCGTATTCCACATCGCTGCCCGCGCACTGGCCAACCATGCCCTTTCCATTTTCGGCGACCACCAGGACGTGATGAGCGCCCGGGCCACCGGCTGCGCCATGCTGGCAGAAGCCAATGTCCAGGAAATCATGGACCTGGCAGGCATTGCCCATCTGGCTGCCATTAAAGGACGGGTTCCTTTCATCAATTTCTTCGATGGTTTCCGTACCAGCCATGAAATCCAGAAGGTGGAAGTCATGGACTATGATGAACTGGCTCCCTTAATCGACCAGAAGGCCCTTGCTGCATTCCGTGCCCGCGCCCTCAATCCGGACCATCCGGTCATCCGCGGCACTGCAGAAAACCCGGATGTCTACTTCCAGCACTGCGAAGCAGCCAACCCCTTCTACAATGCGCTGCCTGACATTGTCCAGGACTACATGGACAAAATCAGCAAAATCACCGGCAGAAGCTACCACCTCTTCGACTACTACGGCGCACCTGATGCGGACCGCATCGTCATCGCCATCGGCTCCGTCACCGATATCTGCAAGGACGTGACTGATGCACTGAACGCCCACGGCGAAAAGGTAGGCGTCCTCAATGTCCATCTCTATCGCCCCTTCTCTGTCAAACATTTCCTCTCCCAGATTCCGGAAACCGTGAAGAAAATCGCTGTCCTTGACCGTACCCGTGAACCCGGTGCCATCGGCGAACCACTCTATCTGGATGTGGTTTCCGCCATCGCTTCCTCCGGCCGCTCCATCAAGGTATGCGGCGGACGCTACGGCCTTGGTTCCAAGGACGTGATTCCGGAAGATATTATGGCTGTGTATGAACACCTGAAAGAAGAAACACCGCGCCATAACTTCACCCTGTCCATCAACGACGACGTAACCGGCCTTTCCCTTGCGCCGGTGCCGGTACCGGAAATGCCTGGGAAACTCGTTTCCTGCAAATTCTGGGGCTTTGGCAGTGACGGCACCGTAGGCGCCAACAAGAGCGCCATCAAAATCATCGGCGACCACACAAACCTCTATGCCCAGGGCTACTTCGCCTATGACTCCAAGAAATCCGGCGGCGTCACCATTTCCCACCTCCGCTTCGGCGAAGACCCCATCAGGAAACCATACCTTATCCGCAAGGCTGACTACATTGCCTGCCACCGTCCGTCCTACATTTATAAATACGACCTTCTCCGGGGCTTCAAGCCCGGCGGCATTTTCCTTCTGAACTCCCCCTGGAGAAAAGAAGACCTTGAACGGGTACTCCCCGCTGCCATGAAGCGGAAGCTCGCTGCCCTCCACGCCAGATTCTACATTATCGATGCCTTTGAAATCGCCAAGAAAATCGGTCTCGGCGGCCGTATCAACATGATCATGCAGGCTGCCTTCTTCCATCTCACCCACATCATTCCCGATGAAGATGCGGTGAAATACCTGAAGGATTCCAATGAAAAATCCTACGGCAGAAAAGGCCAGAACGTGGTGGATATGAATAACGCTGCCGTAGACGCAGGCATGACGGGTATGGAAGAAGTGGAAATCCCGGCAGCATGGGAACATGCCACCACCGGCGGTTCCATTGCCAGAGTGGCCCGTCCTGATTTCGTCAAAGACGTATGCGACGTCATGAACCGTCAGGAAGGGGATGACCTCCCTGTTTCTACCTGGAAAGGCCTGGAAGACGGCACATTCCCTTCCGGTACATCCAAGTACGAACGTCCATCTGCTGCCATCAACATTCCTGAATGGATTCCGGAAAACTGTATCGAATGCAACCAGTGCTCCGTGGTATGCCCCCATGCCACCATCCGCCCTGTCCTCGTAACGGAAGAAGAAGCGGAAAAAGCACCGGAAGGATTCATTGTGAAGGAATTCAGAGGCCCGGTGAAAGGCCTGAAATTCCGCATCGTCATCGATCCGGAAGACTGCTATGGCTGCGGCATCTGCGCCAACACCTGCCCCGCTCCCAAGAAGGCTCTCGTCATGAAGCCTGCTGAAACCCAGCTGTCCAAGCAGAACCTCTGGGACTACGCCATGAATCTCCCTGCCCGTAAGAATCCGCTGGGCAAGGGCAACCTCAGAAGCGCCCAGTTCGAACCTACCTACTTTGAATTCTCCGGCGCCTGCGCAGGCTGCGGCGAAACACCCTACATCAACATGGTAACCCGCCTCTTCGGCGACCGCATGATGATTGCCAATGCCACCGGCTGCTCCTCCATTTACGGAGCCAGCTCCCCCTCCATGCCTTACACAAAGAATGCCAAAGGCCAGGGACCGGCATGGGCCAACTCCCTCTTTGAAGATAACGCAGAATACGGCCTGGGCATGCATCTGGGCGAAGCCAAACTTCGGGACCGCCTCACCGGCAAACTGAAAGAAGCTCTCCCAGCTGCCGATGACACCGTAAAGAGTGCCATCGAAGAATGGCTGGAGAAGAAGGACGTCGGAAACGGCACCAGAGACAGAGCTGACAAACTGGAAGAAGCCCTCACCGCAGAAGTGGCCGCTCATCCGGAATACAAAGAACTTCTGGACCTGAAAGACCACTTCGTCAAGAAATCCCAGTGGATCTTCGGCGGCGACGGCTGGGCCTATGATATCGGCTTCGGCGGTCTGGACCAGGTACTGGCTTCCGGCGAAGATGTAAACGTCCTCGTACTGGATACGGAAGTGTACTCCAATACCGGCGGACAGTCCTCCAAGTCCACCCCGGCCGCTGCCATCGCCAAATTCGCAGCTTCCGGCAAGAAGACAAAGAAAAAGGATCTGGGCATGATCGCCGTTTCCTACGGCTACATCTATGTAGCACAGATCGCCCTGGGCGCTGACATGAACCAAGCCTTCAAGGTTATCAGCGAAGCAGAAGCCTATCCGGGACCGTCCCTCATCATCGCCTACGCTCCCTGCATCAACCACGGTCTGAAAGCAGGCATGGGCAAGTCCTCTGAAGAAGAAAAGAGAGCGGTGGAATGCGGCTACTGGTGCAACTGGCGCTACAACCCCACCCTTCTGGAACAGGGTAAGAACCCCTTCCATCTGGACAGCAGAGAACCGAAAGGAAACTTCCGGGAATACCTCATGGGCGAAGTCCGTTTCGCATCCCTTGCCAAACTCTTCCCTGACAAAGCAGAAGAACTCTTCGAAAAGACAGAAAGAGACGCAAAACAGCGCCGCGAAAACTACGTCCGTATCCAGAAATCCTACGATATGGAGCTGGCTGCGAAGGCAGAAAAGAAATAATCGTTCCTCAGGGGCAGAACAAAAAGGACTGTGAGCAATCACAGTCCTTTTTGTTACAGGATAATGGCCGCACTGCCAATTTCAGTTTATCGAGCTGTTAGGGCGATGCTTACAGATAGAGTCATTCGTGCGGGAGCTTCTAGCTGCCAGCTGCTAGCAGATCCATGCGAATGGCTCTACCCATCGGCGCCGAACACAGTGGCTCGACAAACCGCAATTTGACGGTATAGTCAAATATTCAAATCCCATTACCACCCCATTATCGCGTTTCTCTGCGTTGTAACCTTATCCACCGGTATAGAGAAATCTGGCCCGAAAAGTTCATGGGTCAGGAATTCCGGCTCCACTGCATCCACGATTCGCTTCGCCGCATCTGTCGTAAAGGGCCGGTGCTGGTCAATGCTGATGATGTGGTGGCCGATGATTTCCGGCGTAATCTCTGCTGGTGGCGGGCCTACATGGGTCCGCTGGTAATTGCCGGAAATGGAGCAGGACAGGTGGATGCCTTTGATAAGGTCCTTCATACTGCCCAGCCGGTTCACGATGCTGCAGACATAATCCGCCCCATCCGTTTCCGTTCGGATACCCCAATTTGTATTCATAAGGTGCCCCGTATCCAGCATGATACCTACATTCTTTCCCGGAAGACAGCTGAAGAAATAGTCCACATCCTCCGGTTCCAAAGTATAGAGTCCCGGCCAGAATATGTTTTCAAAGAGTACCTGTACTGTCTGCGGCACTTCATCCGCCACGGCGCTGTATACTTCCGCCGCCGCTTTCAACACTTCCCGGCTGCTGTAGCGGAAACGGCGTGTCCAGATTTCCTCCACACTGCAGTCTGCCACATGCCACACAAGGTACGCCGGTTTTTCCACCAGGGCTGCCCGGATATTGTTCCGGATCCGCCTCTCCCAGGCTTCCACCGTGGTACCGCCGAAGGTGTCCATCAGGGACTGCTTCGTGGGGAAATCTTTTTCGTAGAAATCCTTTTTTCCCAGATAGAAATCCATCCAGTCCGGCCAGTAGGCCAGATGGCAGCCCAGGGTGATCCTGTCCGTCGGATGGAGTGCGGGCTCTGTACCGTATATGAGGTTTTCTATGCCATCCAAATGGAGCTTCCTCAGGGTCTTTTCTATGTCTTCTTCCCTGTCATAGGGCATCATGTAATGGCTCACTGTCTGTTTCATGCTGTGCCTCCCTTTTGGATGAGTTTGCCTTTCCTTCCTATTTCTTTTCCTCTTTCGGCAAGCTGGCATTGTAGCGGTCTACCACCTGTTGAGCTTTCTGCACCGCATCATTTCTTTTCTTGATAATATCATTGGCATCATTGGTGGCGCCGTCGATGTTTTTCTGTGCGGCCCGCACATATTCATTCACGGCGTCCATATATTTTTTAAAATTTTCAAAATCCCTGACGCCTTCTGCCGGTGGGTCCGGCTCCGGCGGCAGGAATCCATCCACCGAGGGATAGGCCGCTTCCATATTGGTGGCTGTCTGGTCAGGCATCGGCCGATTTATCTCTTCCGCCGGAGCCAGAAAAGAGGAGCCTATCAGGAATGCGGCAGCCAATGCCGCCCATTGCTTTTTCAATGAATCTCCTTCCCTTGGACATCATGATGAAACAGAATCAGGCGCAAACCGGCGGAATGGCGAAATCCACCGATTTGGCCCCCTAATTATGAAGAGAGAACTGAAAGGGTATGGTAATATGGCAGGGTGATGGCTGTCCATACCGATCCAGGGCAGGACTGAAGCGCCACTGGTAAGCCGCTTCCACTGCCGCACGGTCCAGTGCCGGATTTCCTGTGGAACCTGCAATCACTGCTCCTGTCACGTTTCCCGATGCATCCACCGACAAGGTGACATAGGCCACCCCTTCTACTTCTGCATTTTTGGCAGACCGCGGATAATTCGGCCGGACCGATGAAATTACCACCGGTGCAGTCACCGCCATGCCGGCGCCTTCGCCATTTCCTCCGCCACTGCCGCTCCCGGTGCCGCCTCCTTCACCGCCGCCGCTTCCGCCCCCTTCACCTTCCCCTTCACCGGAGCCGCTGCCGCTCCCTTCGCCGCTTCCCTGTCCGCCACCGCTTCCGGTGCCTTCGCCGGAAGCGGCAGTTCCGCCGCCATCTCCTGAGGCTGATGGCATAGCCGAAGTTTCCCTGCCCCTTTCTTCCTGTACTTCTGTTTCTTCCGCAGCAGGGATTTCTTCCTGTTCCTTTTCAGGTTCCAGGTTTTCCTTATGTTCTGCTTTCTCTACTATATCACTTATGTCCTTCAAAATGGCAGGCCCGCCTGAACTTTCTGAGGCGCGGTTTCCGCCACCTCCTCCGCCTCCGGCATCCAGGGTGATTTCAATAATCCGGGGCGGCAGGTTTTCCCTGTTCTGTATGCCCAAGGCGCCAATTACCGCCGCAGCAAGCACATGAAAGGCCAGGGCAGCGGCTGCTGCTTTGGAAAGCCTTTTATTTCTGCTGTCCATGGTCATCACCTGCACTTGTGGCCAGGCCGAACCGGCTCACGCCGGCTCCTTTCAGCTGATCCAGCAGTGTCACCACCGTTTTATAGGAAGCGTCGTCCTCCGCCCGGATGATAACGGAGAAAGAGGCGTCCTGCCTGCTCTGCAGGGCTGCATTGGTGACAAGGGTATCCATATCCATAGGTTTGTCATCCAGATACAGGGACCCATCCTTTTTGACCGTTACGGAAAATCCGCTTTTACTGACCGATTCGGAATGGGCCGCTAGGGGAAGGCGGACCGGGATTGTCCGGATGTCACTCATGTACATGGTGCTGACAATGAAAAATACAAGGCACAGGAACATCATATCAATCATGGGACTCAGCATCAGTTTCGGCTCTTCATCATGGCTGCGATATCTTCTTCTCCTCATGATGCCCGCCTCCTCACGCCTTTTCCTTTTCCGCTTCCGCCTCATCAATCATGGCACCTGCCATTTCATCCATATCCAGCGTAGCACCCTTGATGCGGGCGGAGAGATAGGCCTGGATGCACATGCCCACGATAGCGATGCACAGGCCGAAGACCGTGGTAATCAGCGCTTCGCCGATGCCCGCCGTAACGCCGATGGGATTCTGCACCCTTTCATTCAATGCGTTGAAGGAAGACATCATGCCCGTAATGGTTCCCAGAAGGCCCAGCATAGGGGAAAGTCCGATAACCACGGAGAGGAAATTCATGTACCGGTGCAGCTCTTCAATGGACCGGTCCACCCGGGCATAGACTACCGAAGCAAAACGGCCGCCCAGATGCTTCCGTTCCGGCAGCATGGCCCCGGCGATTCGGGCAGCACTTCCTCTTGACGATGCTGCCAGAGCCTGCGCCTCCTCCACCTGGGAATCATTCAGGAGCCGGCAGAAAGCCAGAATGAATTTCGTATCTGAAATGGATTCCCTGTAGTACATATACCGCTCCACCCCAATAATGACCACCACCAGCGAACAGGCAAGAAGGGGCCACATGCACACGCCGCCCCGCTGGAAATAATCCACCGCCGATAAAAAAACACCCATTTCCTGCGCCTCCGTTTCAATAACTAAATGCCGTGCCGCCCGATGATTTTCCTGACGGAGCAGGTTCTTTCCGGCTCTCCAACCCGCATGGACATGCTTCTGCTAAGAAAGCGGCAATGGAATCAGTGCTTCCCCGGCAGAATATAAGCCATAGGAAGGTCATACGGTCAAACCTCAGCTGCCGTCCCTGGCAGGTCCGGACCTCTCCTTTGAATGGAGCACTCCGTTCCGGTGCAGCCGGGCTGCCTTGGACCGCCTTTCCTGCAGGACTTCCTGCAGGATATCCATCAGTTTCTTCCGGTCCACCTTCACCGTTTCATCCCGGGACTCCCTGCAACTTTTCATCAAAGTCTTCAGTTCCTCGTAATTCATAGGCCATTTTCCTTCCTTACTTATAGAAAACAACTGCCGAACCCCCGGCCCGGCAGTGTTTCTCTTCTGTCATCGAAGAAATATAGGATTAGAAAGTATATCTTACGCCCACATCTGCCCGCCACTTCGTTTCCATATCGGCCCCGAAGTTATGGGTATAAGTGCCGTAGAGGTAAGTATTCCTTCCAATGGAAAGGCTGCCGCCGATTTCCATATCCAGCCAGGTATCCTGGAGGTCGATTCTCGTGCTCTTCAGCCCGCCGTCGTCCGCATAGAAGTCCGTCTTGAAACTACCGCCGAATTCGTGGGCCAGAGCCAGTTTCAGGAAGGCATTGCTCCTCTCGGTCTGACGGCCGATGCCAAGGCCGATACGGCCGATGGCGCTGTCGAAATCGTGCTGCTTCACGTTCAGTTCTCCCAGGTCGCTGTGGCCGCTGAAGTTCTTGCTGTTCAGCCTGCCCATGGTCAGTTCCACGCTGGGATCCAGATAGAAGCCGTCATCCCTGACGAACCGTTTTCCGTATTCTGCGGAAATGGAATTTCCCCAGGTGTGGTAGTCTGCATTCAGACGGTTTCCGATTTCGTTGGATACATGGAATTCATTCTTCAGCCGTCCGGTCTTGAAGATGATGTCGAAGTACTTGCCGTCATCGGACACGCGGGTGCCGTAGAGGGCCAGGGTAGCCATATGTTCCTTGCCCTTGCCGCCGGTGTAGTTCACATCGCCCTTGCCATAGTCCAGGGCTGCGCCTACCAGCCAGCTGCCGGCCTTCCTGTCGTAACCCACCTGTCCGATGTCATAGGTCTGGCTCATGTAGGTGTTCTGTTCATCGAACTTGTTCTTTCCGCCTACATACCTTGCCCATACGCCGCTTTCCGCCTGTCCCAGACGGAGGTCGCCCAGACGGCGCTGCAGGTCGTTGTTATTGCTTCTCCACATCATGGATACACCCAGGAGAGCGCTCTTGGTGCCCTTCATCATCTGGGTCTCTTCACTGCCGTATTCGATGGTGAGGTCGTCCTTTACAGGATCATATACATAGGAGCCGGTGCCTGTTTCATCGAAAGTCAGGTTCTCCGCCCTGAGGGATGCACTGCTGCTGGTGAGGCCTTCGGCAATCTTCAGGGTGCCTTTGATATTTCCATCATTGGCGGTGTAGTGGAGCTTATGGGCCATCCGGTTCAGCGTCTCGCTGGCCTGGTTCCTGTAGTTTGCCCATCTTGCCCTGTTTCCGCTCACGGTGAGTCCTCTGCTGTCGGTGATCATGTTGACCGTGGTGCCGCTGTCTGCGGTGCGGATGGTGGTGTCACCGCCGTAGAAGGTGGTGGGATCTTCCGCACTGTGGCTGTAGAGAAGGTTCAATGTACCTGCAGCATGATCAATGGTGGTATCACCGGAGGTTTCCGAGGTCTTGTCCAGGGTGCCGTTCCTGCCGGTGAGGGAGGCGATGGTGCTGTCTCCCGTCTGCTTCCAGGTGCCCGCCAGTTCCACGGTGGTATTTCCATTGGTGCTCCTGCCGGTCCAGATGGAGCCTTCGCCGATGGATGCATTTGTCTTTCCGCTGCCGGTGGAGTCCCCGATCCAGGATGCGCCGCCTCCCAGGGTGAGGGATGCGGTACCTTTATTGGCAATATCTCCCTGGATGGAAGCATCCTTCTTATCCAGTTTGGCAGTGATGGCGGAGTCCTTGTCAATGCTGAGCCCCTTGGCACTGCCATTGGTCATGGTGATGCTGCCGCCGTTCTTTGCGGAAAGGAGGCCCTTGACAGCCGTGCCGTCGGTGGATGCTCTGCCGCCGTCAGCCGTCACGGCGCCTGCGTTGCCTCCGGTCATGGAGAGGGTGCCTTTGGCTTTCGCCAGGGCTTCGCCCTTCACGTCGTTGCCTGCCGTGTAGATGGTGCCGCCATCAGCAGTGATGCCTTCCGATGTGCTGCCGCCGTCAAGGTGGATAGTACCTTCCTTAGAAGCGATGGCTGCGCCCTTCAGTACGGCGCCGGCAGTGGAAATGCTGCCCTTGTTTTCTGCCAGGACAGCTCCGGAAATGGTACCATCCTTGAGGGAAATGGTGCTGCCATCTCCATCGGCATGGAGAGCATTCTTCCCTTCCCCTGTGGTCATATCCGTAGTGCCGTCGGCGGAGATAGTGCCGCCATTGACGGCTTCCATGCCGGTGCCTGCGCTGATGATGGTATGTCCCTTCAGGGAGACGGTGCCTTTATCCGCCTTCACGCCGATGCCATCTTTAGCGGTAATCTGTGTATTTCCTTCCGTAGAAACGGTCTTTCTGTTCTCCGAGGCCATACCAACGCCGCCGTCTTTGGCTGTCACATGGAGCCAGTCCTTGGTGGTGACTTTCACATCATTATCCTTGGCATGAACCACACCGTCGTCATGGTCAGAAGCGGTGACTTCCGCCGTTTTAGAAGTGAAGTCGTAGCTTTCAGTCTCGTCATGGTACACGCCGGCATCCCGGTAGTTGTTCCTAGAGTCTTCGCTGCCGTCAATGACCTTGTCCATGGGGTTGACCACCTGCTCCGACGGATAGACAAGGTTGTACTTGTAGTACCCTTCGCCGGCGGTCTTTCCTTCGTCCTTTTCGGTATAGAAGGAAATATCTCCCATCTTCATCATGGCAGAGGATGCGGTGAGCCCTTCGGCAATCTTCACAATGCCCTTCAGGTGTCCGTCTGCATAGCCGCTGTAGTAGAGCTTGCCCGCCAGCTTGTCCATGAGATCATAGACAAGGTTCTGGTCCCTGTAGTCCGTGGATGCCGTATTCACTCCAGCATTGTCCGTGAGAAGGGTAATGGTGGAATTTTCCGCTGCATTGGTAATCTTGAAGTCGCCGCCCATAATGGAAGCTTCCTTGTTTCCATAGAGCAAAGCATGGTCTCTTCCTTTGTTATCCTTGATTTCATGCCTGTAGATGACCGTGGTATCGCCGCTGTAATGGTCCACGGCAATGGGGTTCTTATCATTCTGAAGAATGAAGCCGCCTTTGCCATAGAAATTGGTGACCCGGCTGCCCGTATATGCTTTACCGCCCCATGCATTAATGACCTTCCCATATTCTTCGTTGTTCCAAACGGCTCCATTGGCAAGCCAGAGATTGGTTTCTCCCTTGAAGGTAAGGCCGCCTTCCGTTTTTCCTTCTGACGGGAAGCCGTTGTAAATGGTACCGGTCAAGGAAGATCCGGCCGTAGACAGGCCCAGGTTTACCTGTGTCAGGGTTCCTCTCTTGTCCATACTGTTCACGGCTCCCGTTTCTGCCGCCACATTCCCTTTGATGACCACATCATGGGTGCCGGCGCCGGTGACAGCGCCCTTTGCATCACGATTCACATTCACATTGATTGTGCCGTCTTCTGCCCGGAGCGCTGCATAACCAAGATTCGTGTTCTTATTGACTTCGATATCCGTCCTGCCGTTCAGTGTGACAATACTGCCGCCGACATTGGCAAATACACCATTTCCATCTACTTTCATCACCGTATCTCCATTCACTGTGATGGAAGAACCCATGGAATTCATACCCATATTACTGGTGGCATTGAGGCCGGAGGCACCGTAGAAATTGAATCCCTTGCCGCTGACAGCCCAAAGATTATCTTTCTTCATATTTACATTGCCATTGACGACAACGTCTGCATTACCTGCAGCATAGATGCCGATGCTGGTCCCTTTCTTCTGGTTGTTCACATCGGAAGCGGTGATATCCAGGTTTCCGTTGACCGTCAGCCGGGCAGGGGTGGATGCATCATCGCTGGCTGCATGAATGCCTTCCCTCCGATCGCCGCCGGCAGCAGTTACCTGCAGAGTTTTTGCGGTAATTTCCGCTTCTCCGCCATTGACGCTGATAGCGATGCTGTTGCCCTGCTCTTTGGAAATGCCGGAGGAGAGGGCCAGGGTATGGCCTTCATCCCTGATATTCACTTTGTGATCTGTATTTCCATCAATGGATACCGCATTTCCATCCTTCACGGAAACGGAATCATCACCGGAGAATACGTAGTTTTCCCCATCATCCCTGAGGATTCCGGAAACCACATAGTTCATATTGTTCTTTCTGATTCCGGTGATGGTATCTATCGCATCGGCGTAGTCATAGAACCCCTGACCGTCGGGCTTATAGGAAATGGTGCCGGAAACAACCGCTGTTCCACCGAAGGCGCTGACCAGCTCCACTGTGCCTGCCAGCTTATTATCCCTTCCGGTATAGTACAGCTTCTGGGCCAGTGCATTCAGTGCGCTTCCCACACCGGTCTTATTGTAATCCGCTGCCAAATGGGAAGCGGTATTAATTTTCGTATCGCTCACCGCAGCAAGCACCACGGAAGTACCGACTTCCGCTTTGCGGATCCTCAGGCTGCCGGTTCCATCCAGTTTTGCATACCGGACTTCCGTATGTCCTGACAGGGCATCAACGGTCAAATCCTTTTTATCCTTTTGGACGATAATGCCGGACTTCCCTTCAGCACCGCCGGTGAGTTTTGTCACATGGCTGCCTGCATCCATGCCGCTGCCCACTTTTTCGTTGGTCCACACAGCGCCGTCATCCAAAATCAGGTTGAAATCGCCATATCCCTTGCTGCTATCATCATCTGAAGTAGAAGTAGAGTACACACTCCTGCCGTGCCAGGAGGATTCTTTGCCGGACAGGGCCATATCTACCGTAGAGTTTTCTGAGGATTCATCATAGTAATCATCCTCCGAAGTAATGGATTCCGTGTAAATATCCCCCTTCAGGTTGACTTTTCCTCCGCCTGCTTTACCGTCCTTCATATTGACCGTAATTCTGCCATTGCCGTCCGCATAAAGGGCGCTGTAGGACGCCGCGGTGGTATCCACATCATTGGAAAGGCCGCCGTTCATATGGATGACACTGCTGCCGCCGGCATAGATTCCGCGGCTGTAGCTGGAGGCTTTTGTGGAAATATGGGTATCGGCATTTACATAAACTGTACCTTTATCCGCATAAATCCCCTGGGCCCGGAAGCCGGAGGTCCTGGCATCCAGGTTCAGGCGGTCTGCCGTAATGGACACATCATTTCCTTTAGACAGGCCGGTGGATACGGCTCTGGCCACGTTGCTGCCCTTCTGGTCATTGATGAGGGACAGGGTAGTGCCCTTCCCATTGATAATTACCGGACCATTCACTGCATCCACAGTGCCGATAAGGGAGGCATACTGACCAGCGGTTACTGTAATAGTAGAATCTTTGGCGAAATCATAATGACCCTGGGTCTTCTCCACACCGATATTGACATATTTCTTGTCCATCCCGCCGGTAATGGGGTCGGTAAGGACATCATCCGATGCCGGTTCATACTCATAGAATCCCTGGCCTTTGACCTTGGTTCCTGTACTGTCGCTGGAGAAAGAAATGGTGCCGCTCTTCAGGGATTTAGAGGAAGCCGTCAAGCCGTCGGCAATTTTTACGGTTCCTGCCAGATGGCCGTCATTGGCCGTATAGAACAGCTTCTGCGCCAGTTTATTCAGTACCTCGCTCACTTTGTTCTGGTCGGCCGCTTTATCGGAGGTGCTGAAGCCTGCCGTGAGACCTTTGCTGTCGGTAACCAGTGTAATGCCGGAACCTTCTGCCGCTTTCTCAATGGTGATATCGCCGCCAATCATTTGGGTCGGATCCGTTTCATCATGGTTATAGAAAACGATGGTATAGCCGTTGTAGTTCTTGAAGGTAATACCCAATTTCCTGGCTTTTTTCGATGGAGTTCCCTGGAAGATATAGCCGCTGTGGGCTTCGCTGCTGCCGCCATGGAAATTGCTGACAACGCTTCCTTTGAATTTATCTCCATAATAATTCATGTCCTTGACTTCCACACTGCCATAGGGTTCGTGGTGCCACTGCGCCCCGTCAGAGAGCCACAGGTTCGTCCTGCCGTAAAAGAGCTTCGTGGTGTTCTTATTGCCTTCATCCCGGAATCCGTTCCAGATGACACCGGTCAGGGAAGACCGTTCATTGGTGAGGCCCAGGTTGATGGAGGTATAGGTTCCTTTGTCCACATCGTTTATCGCACCGGTAGCGGCAAAGACATTCCCCTTGATGGTGACATCATTGTTTCCTGCTCCTGTTACATTTCCGTCGGCATCTTTCAGGACGTTCATATTGACAGTGCCGCATTCTGCCAGCAGTGCAGAATAGCCTACGCCGTTATTCGGGTTGACTTCCACGGAACCGCCGTTAACATTGATAATCCCACCGCCGATATTGGTCCAGAGGCCATTGCCGTTAACTTTAAGGTCAACATTATCCACATTGATAGTGGCACCCTGATTCAGGTCTGCTCCCCAGACGCTGGTAGACAGAATGCCGCCGGAGCCGTAGAAGCTGAACCCATTCTGGTCAGAATCCACGGCCCACCCGTTTTCTTTCTTCATGGTGACGGTACCGTGAATATCAATGACCGCTCTGCCGCGGGCCCAGATACCATAAGCTCCACCCATACTGCTCTTCACTTTGGATGTGCTGGTCACATCCACATTGCCGTTCACCGTAACATGGGTGGGATTTACGGAACCGTCAATGGCCATGCCATAGGTATTGCCGCCACTGGCGGACTGTTCCGCATCCAGCACCAGCCTGCCTGCATTGATGGTCAGATTTTTCCCCTGGCCGCTCTGAATCAGGGCCAGTCTTTCATGTTCATCCGTCGAAATGGAAGGAGTGTCTATTATCCCTCTCAGTGTGAGCGTCTTCCCTGCCGCATCGATGACCACATCCTTCCGTGCATCAATCATGGTGCTGTAGTCTTTGGTCGTTTCCAGCACGGTGTCGGAAGTGAATTTATAGGTTCCATCCTTCCGGACAATGCCTGCGTCCACATAGGGTTTCTGCGACGGCACTGCATCGGCATCCAGATTTCCCGTGATGGGAACATTCTTATAGGTGGAAGAATCCGGGACAGCCTTATCCTGCACATGTCCCCAGCCTGCTTCTTTGGCTGCGCCGCTTGTGACGTCGGAATCCGTGTAGAAAAGAATATCATCCGTTTTGAATACTTTAGAAGAGACGGTCAGGCCGTCTGCGATTTCTACGGTGCCCTTCAGATGGCCATCTTTATAATTTCCATAGTACAGTTTCCCAGCCAGCTGGTTCAGCACGTCTGAGACCTGCTTTCTTGAAACAGCATCATCAGTTTCTTTCCATCTGGAAGAAAGGCCCGTACTGTCTGTAATCAGGGTAATGGCAGAACCTTCCTCGGCATTGGCGATTTTAAAGGCGCCGCCTTTGATGGAAGCCGGGTCGTCTTTCTCATGTTCATAGAACACTCGTTCATAGCCGCTGTAATTCTCTACGAAAATAGGATCCTCGTGTTTCTGGTAAATAATGCCTGCATGGGCTTCATCACTTCCGCCATGGAGGGAAGCGAGCTGGCTTCCTTTCCATACCTGTTTTTCCGTGTCCAGTGTTCCGGTGGTCACATGGGCCTGCTGCTCGTTGGTCCAGGAAGCACCATTTGCAAGGTACAGGTTGAATTCGCCGATATCGTGCATGGTATTGCCGCCGGGCCCGTAGCTGTCATTATACTGGTCATAGGCTGCTACGCCGGTCCAGAAGGAGTCTTTGTCCGTAAGTGCCACATTCAGCTTTCCGGCATCCTTACAATCCACCAGTGCTCCGCCGGTATATTCCACCACTTTCTTTCCATACTGGTCGGTCACATACATATCGCCGGTGATTTTCGTAGTATTGGTGCCGGCTTTGCCGTCCTTCATGTTGATATTGATGGTACCTTTGTCTACGCGGGCTGCATAGTAGTTGTGGCTCTTATCCTCATCTTTCGCTGCCGTAATGGTACCGCCGCCTACGGAAATTTCCGTATCAGCGCCGGTCGTGCGAAGGGAAGAGCCTTTGATGCCGGACAGGTCCACCGGTCCGGTCACGGAAACGGAGGAATTATCTCCTACCACACGGATACCGGCTGCATTCTGACCGCGGCCTTGTTCTCTCTTACCGCTCACATTCTTTACGGTAAGTGTCCCATCAAGGATAACCTCGCTGTTCTGTCCGTCTACGGATATCCCTGCCGCCCCATCGCCGGCCGTCATAATATTGCTGATTTCCACAGGTCCTTCCATATGGAGCGAGGAGTAGCTGCCTTTGCTTAAAATGCCATTGGCCGCGCGGGTATCCGTATTGGATGCATGGATGGACAGTGTTTTATCTTTTGCATTGTTCAGGATTTCCACATGGGCATTGTCGGTCACATATACGGCTGCAGCTATCTTATCAGCACTTGCCGCATTCAGGTCCAGGTTTTTCCCGTCCATTCGAACCTTCATGGGATTGGCTTTATCGGCAGTGCCAGCCGCATACAGAGCGCTGACATATTTCTCGGAGTCCGCATTCGGGTTCACTGCCTTCACATAAACCGTACCCTCTTCATCTTTGCGGGTCTCACTGATTTTTTCGGAATCCGTAATCGGTCCGGTCTTGTAGACTACTTCGGAATCAGGAACGTAGGCATAATACCCCTGTCCGGCAGACAGGCCTTCCCCAGTGCCATCGGAGAAAGTAATTTCCCCTTCCTTTCCAACCGCCGCCGATGCGCTGGAAGCAGTGAGCCCCTCCGCAATACGCACCACGCCGGTAAGATTCTTTTCTTTGGCATAACCGGAATAATACAATTTATTGGCCAGCTTGTTCAAAACAGCACTGACCTTATTCCTGTCAGCCGCGCTGTCGGTATCCTTGAATCCCGCCTTTAACCCTTCACTTCCGGTTACAAGGGTGATGGCTGAACCGGAAGCCGCTTTCTTCACGATGAAATCTCCGCCTTGAATCATGGTGGGGTCTGCAGAATCATGACGGTAAACTACGGTTTTATTTCCGGAATAATCGTATACGGTCACCGGCTTATCGCTGTCCTGATAAACGACGCCGCCCTGACCGGACAGTTTGGAAATCCGGCTTCCTGCAAACTTGGATGCCGCCGTATCACCGGAAAGGCCGGTGGTATGGTTCCAGGAAGAGCCTTCCTCCATGGCCAGGTTCATCTGTGCGCTGGGATCATTGTACGTACTGGTCGTATTGATGATGGATGCGCCTTTCCACAAAGAAGCGGCGTTGAGGTTCATGTTCACCACCGACTGCGCGTCATCGGTCAGTTTGATGTCACCGGTCACGTCCAGTTTTCCTGGCGTAATCCCCTCTCCCGTATTTAAATTGACCGTGCCTTTTGACGTGTTAACGGCATATATATTTTTATTGGCATCACTTTCTGCCATAGGATAAGCAGTGATATTCCCCTCACCGGTGGATATGGTGCTTCCACTCAATGCCCTTATGGCACTACCGGCTATATCTGAAATATCCATCCTACCTGCAATAGTGACATGACCACCATCTGCATATATTCCCGATGATCTGCCTCTTGTATCTTTGGATGATTTAATATTCTTGATGGATAAATCCTCAAAGGCCGCAGTACCGCCGGCGCTGGTATATACCCCTGCCAAACCACTTACTCTTGCTTCTGTTGTCACTCCATCAATATTGATGGCAGCAGATGCTTTCAGTGTACCGGCACCTACATCAACGCCATATACCCGCCCTGCAGCTTGCGTAGCATTTCCTTTTTCATCTGTGCCTGCTGTGACATGAATACTTCCTGCCTTTCCTGAATTTTCAAGATTAATATTCATAAGATGTCCAACACTAATGCCTGCTACTTCATCTGCTTCGTTTCCTTCATCCAAACCTGCTTTTAGTTGAACCGTGCGTCCCTGAATATCTACAATCATAGGCGATTCTTCTGATGCATCTTCATCATCGCCTACATAAAGAGCAGCTACCGCACTATCAAGTGCATCCTGTGCCTCCCCTGCATATACGGACACATTGCCGTCCACATCGGCTTTTCTTGTTTCACCTATGTTTTCCGATGTCATAATGGGACCGTTCTTATATTCTGCCGTGTCTTCCGCCGGTGTATAGTCGTAGTAGCCCTGCCCTTTCTGTTTCGTGCCGGTCTCAGCGGTAGAAAAGCTGATGGTCCCGGTCTTCAAAGCGGGGGAGGTCAGGCCCTCTGCGATTTCCACGGTGCCGGTGAGGCTGCTGTTTCCTGCGGTGTACCACAGTTTATGGGCCAGGGAATTCAAAACTTCGCTGACCTTGTTTCTGTCTCCTGCGCCGTCAGTCTCAGCAAAGCCTTTTTCTATCCCGTTCTTTCCGGTAATGAGAATCATATGGGCACCGGCATCTGCATTGAGGACTTTTACATCTCCGCCTTTCATGGTTCCCGGTGTGCTGCCTTCATGGTCATACCAGATTTTCGTGGTGCCCGATGCCCTGCTGATTTCGATGGGGTCGGTTTCCGTCATTTTGATAATGCCGGCAGTTTTCTCATCACTGCCGCCGGTCAGGCTGGTGAGATGGGAGATACCGTCGTATACGCCGTATTTTGTGAGGGAGGGACTGGGCATAGTGGCCACATCATTGCCGTTTTTCTTTCCCAGGGCCCTATAGTTCCACACGGCGCCGTTTGCCAGATATAGATTGACTTCCCCTATCTGGGAGCCTTTCGTATTGGCGGTGTTCTTTTTGGTTTTATCCTGATAATCAACTACATCGGATACTTTGGCTCCGGTATTATCAATAATTCCTGTCCAGCAGGAGTCCTTTGTGTTCAGGCCGATGTTCAGTTTCCCGTTGGTAAAGAAGGTGGGAATCTTGACGGTCTTTCCATCAGTCCCATCAGTAGTCAGATAACCGTTGCCGTCTTCATGGCTGGCATATACATTACCGATGAGCACGACCTTATGGGAAAGCGGTGCAGTTTCAGCTTCGTTCATGTTGATATTGACGGTGCCGCCGTAGGAGGCTGCGGAGTACCAGCCTTCTGTATCATTCTGCGGCGTCTCTACATATATATCCCCTTTGTTCAGGTTGATTTTATTGACATACGCACTATCCGTGGGTTCACCCCAGCTGTCCTGGAGGATGCCGATGCCTTTGACCCGCAGGTCCACATCGCCGTTGACGTCGATATAGCTTCCATGAGCCCCCTGGAGGTACAGGCCTGCCGGTGCCCAGCGGATGCCCTGATAATCAGCCTTTGCCCCTCCACCATTGGCATGGACTGCTTTGGTAATGATTCCCCAGTAGTCGTCGGAGGATGCATCGGTGCCGCTGCCTTTCATGGATAGATTGCCGTTAATTGTGATTTTGGAGGGATTATCGGCTGCCATGGGCACATCAATGCCATATACGAAATAGTCGACACCATCTTCGGTGCGATTGTCCACATGGATATTGACATCCCCATTGATGGTGAGGTCCGTCCCGCCGGATGCATAGATACCTGCGGCACTGTAGGGAAAGGATCCGTTGTTATAGGAGGTGGTGGCATCCAGGTTCAATGTTTTAGCCCGGATGACGGTGGTGGTCATGGGGATTTCAGAATCATACTGGCCATGTCCTATGGGGGCAATATCATCCTTTCCCTTATCGCCGCCGGTACGAATATTGACGACGGTATCCTTCCCAAAATCATAGGTGAGCTTTGGATTTTTGGGATTGCTGTTATCCCTTGTCAGCACATCATGGTAGTCTCCCTTGACATCGTTATCACCATAATCGGTTTCATAATCCATCGTAATCGGGGACGTATAATCCTTCGCATAGGCGCTGCCCATGAAGAGCGTTCCTGCCGCAAGGGAGAGCAGCACCGCCCTCCCCAGGGCGCCGGAATGCCTTTTCCAATAAGAATACATAACACCTGGCATAAAACATATCCTCCTTTATTTCAAAAACAAGAAAATTCCTGCAGGGAGCACCGGCTGATTGGTCATCGGGTTTCGTTGTCCCTGCCTGCCATCACCATGGGCCTTTTCAGAACCGTACATTCATGCCGAAAATCACTGTCCTGCCGGGCAGGGAATACCATCTTCCCGGTCCTGCAGAGGGATTCCAGGATACATCGGTATGTTCCGCATACAGTTTGTCGAAGAGGTTCTCCACTTTCATGTAGAAGGTAAGGTCCTTCCGCGGACTGTAATCGGCGGACAGATTGAACACTGCATATTTGTCGGATGGGAAGCTCTTCATCTCCCCATATCGGCTGTTGGTGAAGTGGTTGTTCCTGCTGTCGAGACGGATGAAATAATATCCGTCCAGTGCCATCTTCCATTTATTCCAGTCGTAGGTCAGTCCGAAGGTAATCAGGTCTTTCGGCGCATATCCGTGGTCTACGAAGGTTTCCGTACTGGTTACCTTCATGTGTGCCCAGCCGAGGCGGCAAGACAGACGGTCATTCAGCTTTCCCTCGTACTGGGCATTCCAGCCCAGAGTCCTGTTTCTTGTGTTCACATAGTGCCATATCGGTTTGCCGGTGGTGGGGTCGATGGTGACGGACTGGCCGCTGCTGGACCAGGCTGTACCGATGTCACTGGCAGCCTTGGTGTCGTACCAGTTAAAGGTGAATAAACTGCTGTCGCTGAATTTCCGGTTGTAACCAATCGTAGTGGTCCTGCCATAGGATGGTTTCAACCGGCTGTCGCTTCCGTCAGAATTGTAGAGCTGGTCCATGGACGGCAGGATGAAGTAGTCGCTTCTTCCTGCATAAACCGTGTCTTTGTCAGTCATATCCCAGCTCAGTTTGTAACTCTTTGAATTATGGGATTCTGCAGTATCAAGGCTGGGCTTATCATGACGTATGCCGCCGGAAAGGGTAATCCGCGGGAAAATCTTCCAGTCATCCTGGATGTACCAGGATGTATTTTTCATGCTGTGGGAGGTAAAGGACTTAGAGGAGCCGGTGTTATAGGAATATCCATCGGCTTTGCTGTAGTCCACTCCCATGATGATGCTGTGTCCGCCGGCAGTGTAGTTGATGTGGTCACTGATGAAGTCATAGGTGTAGTTCTTGGAGTCCGAATAGGGACTGGCCCTGACCAGACCATACACGTTGCCTTCACCCATGGGTTTGGCATATTCCGCCTTTTCCCGGCTGCGGCGGTAGGTGAGGCTGTTCGACCAGTGGCTTGACAGTTTCCATTCATCGTTCACCGTATGGGTATCCAGTTTGTAGAAGCCATGATAGGGCCCTATGTAGATACGGTCCCAGCCGTTGTATCTGCTGTGATTGGAATCATAGCTGTATGTCAGCGTATGGTCATCATTGAAATCCCAGAAAAGTTTGGCGCCTTCCGCTTTGGTATTGGTGTGTCCATGCCATTTGACGCCTCCGCCATCCTTGAAGTCACCGGACAGTGTCTTGTCCTGATAGATGTTATAGCCAAAGCGTCCTTTCCTGCCCTGGGTATCGAAGCGGTAATTCTCTTTGCCGAAGTTTCCTTTGGAAATATCCATGGATGTCTGGGTCCTGCTGATTTTCCGGGTAATGATATTGATAACCCCGCCTTTGGCGCCGCTGCCATACATGGTGGATGCGCTGCCGCGGAGTACTTCGATACGCTCAATGTTGTCGGGGTTGCTCAGGAGGGCGGAATAGATATAACCGTTCTGCCCCGGTCCTTTCAGGTCCGTGACTTTCACGCCGTCCACAAGGACTACGATATCCTTGGAGCCGTTAATGCGGATGCCGCTGATATTGCCGTTCAGTGCATTTCCGCCATAGTTGAGGAACTGTACGCCGGGAACGGTTCGAAGCGCTTCTTCGATATTTCCTATGTGAAGGTCCTCTATTTCTTGCCTTGATACCACGCTCATATCTGCTTTCGCTTCCAGTATGGGCTGGGGTGTGCGTCTGGCAGTGACTACTACCGGTCCCAGTTCGAAGGAAACCATCCCGTCCGATGTACCAACCTGATATACCCGGTATGCGCCGGAGTTGTCATAGGTCACGTCCTGCTCTCCGCTCTCTATCCGACCCGGCCGGTTCGATGTTTCCGGAAGGGATGCACCCTTTTCAGGCTGCTTTACGGCAGCCTTGGAAGCGGCAGCCGGTGTCCCTGTCCCAGCCGTACCTGTCAAAGCCGGCTTCTTGGGGCTGTTAAGTGGCATTTTCTTCGCCGCCCCGGGGAAGGATGTTTTCTCGCCGGCCGTGGAAGCCGCCGGATGCTTTCCACTGCCTACAAGCATGCGAAGGCCTGCTCCGATCTGCCAGTCGTTGGCATAGTGGCTGCCAAAGCCTTTGCTGATTTCCATATAGAACTTCCCTTCCGACGAAAAACGATAGTCACCGCCCAAGGTCACATCGTACCAGGTGTCTTTGACTGAATATTCCGTTCTTTTCAGGTTCCCATTGCCATCGGAATAGTCTCCTTTCACTTGACCGGTAAAATCATGGTTGATTCCAAGTCTGCCGTAAAAGGTGCTCCGTTCGTTTTGTTTTCCGATTTCCAGTCCGGCATGTCCAATAAGCCCCTGGTATGGATGTTCATGGACGAAGAGGGTTTCTGCTTCGCTTCTCCCTTTGAAATCCTTCCCGCCCATATAGGTATAGGCCAGCTGTACCTCCGGTTCCCAGTAAAAACCCCGGGATACAAACCGTTTCCCCAGCCTGGTGGAAAAGCTGTAGGCTCTGTTCTGGTATTCCCCATCCAGACGTCTTCCTCCGCGGTTGAACACATGATATTCATTTTCCACATGTCCCGCTTTGGCGGTTATGTCAAAATAGGCATTATTTCCCAAATCTTTGGAGCCGTATACGTTGAAGCTGTAAAGTTTATTATCCCCATGTCCGCCGTATTCATAGCCGGCACTGCCGTCCAGATAGTCAATACCTGCGCCTGCAATCCAGCCATTGTCGTAATTCCTGTCATACCCTGCCTGAAAAGCGGTGTAGTTGTCAGAAATATGGTTTCCATTTTTATAGAGGAACTTATTCCTGTAGACTTTGGCCCAGACTCCATCCCGGTCCCCGGGAAGACGGTCTCTCAGCAGGTCTATCCGGTGAATCGAATCCAGTGCATGATTTCTCCAGTCCAGGATGGATGTCATGATGGCTTCCCTTGTGCCTTTCATCAGTCCTGTCTCATAGTCCCCGTAATGGGTCCTTTCCTCCTCTGCCCCCGACTGTCCAGGGTCTACCGGTATGTCAGGTGCATCCGGCCCATCCGGGTTATCCGGTTTGACAGGTGCCTCTCCGTTTGTTACGGTACCGGTGATATAATTCCCTCTTCCGCCGTCAGAAAAATTCATCTGTCCCACCATTTTAGATGCTGATGATGTAACCAGCCCTTCCGCAATCTGGACTTTCCCGGTAAGATGGGAGTCTCCGGCGGTATAGTACAGTTTGTGGGCCAACGCGGTGAGTGTTTCTTCCACACTTTTCTTATCTCCCATGGCAATACCACGGCTGGATGTGGAAAGCGTGACCTGGGAGCCCTCATCCGCTGAATGGATAGTGGTATTTCCTGCGCTGTAATCGGAATCCCTGCTTCCGCTGCCGCTGTGTTCATAGTCAAGCAGCACATGCCCTTTGAAATGCCTGATATCAATAGGTGCGGAATCCCTCTGGAAGATGACTCCCGCCGATCCTTCCGTACGCCCACCGAAAAGGTTCGTCACATAGGAGGTGCCGTCATATCTTTCATAATGATTCTGGTTGGACGGGGAGGGCATGTTTTCCGGCTGCAGCCCATTCTTCCTTGACATGGATTCATGGTTCCACACAGCCCCGTTTCTCAGCCACAGGTTCACCGTCCCTGCCAGTTTTTTCCCCGCATTATCAATGATACCGGTCCAGGAGGATTTATCATTGGCCAGGCCCATGTTCACCTGTCCCCTCACATAAAAGGGCGCATCATCTGCCCCTGTAGTGATGATATTTCCCAGGATTTTCACATCATGGGCGGGATTGGCGGTGCCGTTCGTAATATTCACATTGATGGTGCCGCCATAGCCTGCCAGTGCATAGTAGGATTCACTGGTTGATTTCGGTGTCTCAATGGTAATATTTCCTTTGTTCAGATTAATGATGTCTGTGGTATAGGGATTGCCGCCGGACATGCTGTAAGGGTCGGAAGCCACCGCCGTTCCCCGGACGGCCACATCAAAATCGCCGTTCATATCGACGGTGCTGCCGCCGGTGCCATTATTCCAGATAGCAGTGGGCTGCCAGCGGGCCCCTGTATAGTTGGGAGCGGAAGAGGATACCGCACCTCCGGGGCCATAGTTCCCGTGAGTATTATTCGTTATGATGCCCCAGGGACTGTCAGGGTTATCTTTCCTCATCTTCACATTTCCGTTAATGGTTACATGCACGTTATCCCCCTGCAGCGCGATGCCGTCAGCCATGTAGTCAGCATAAACGGAAGTGCTGACATCGCTGTTGATGGTGATTCGGTCCCCAAATATGGCATTAATGGCAGCAATCCCCTGAAATGTATTGCTGGCCGTATTTACGATGTTCATATGCAGTGTGCTGCCGCGGTTGTTGATGACGATTTCCTGATTTCTATCCGGATTCAGCGGTGTGTCGGTATCAGTCGGGTTGGTATTTCGGATATGGAAGGTCACGTCCTTCCCATGGAAATCATAGGTCAGATGGTCATCGTCTCCTGTAATCTGTGCATCCGGAAAATTTGCCCGGTCCTGTTCCTGGTCCCCTATGATGCCACTGGTATAGGCAGCATCTGCGATGCAGGCCTGACCTGCCATCAACGTTCCCAGTATCATCAGGGAAAGCGTGATTTTTCGGGATGTTCCATGTGCTTTCCTCTGCATTTTTTCTTTTTTTCGGAATAGTTTAAGAAAATTCCCCATTGTTCGGTTCCTCTTTAAAAATGTGCAAAAACCTGTAAAACGGTACAAAAATCGACAGGCCGGTCCCCAAACCGACAAACAGTCATTGGATATTCAATCCGTTTTACAGGTTTTCATAATTTGTATTTATTGTTATTCTGTTTCCTTTTTACTTCTTGATTTCATCCATAAGATGGTCATATTCCTGGTCCAGCAGTTTTTCCACCTCATTGAGGAGGGCAATCACCAGGGCCGGTTCGAAATGAGGTGCTCCGGCGGGGATGGATACAGACAGGAGTACGTTTCCTGCTGCGTCGCAGGTGAATTTCAGCATGCGGTACTGGTTGTTGAGGTCGTTGAAGTAGGCGGACAGTTTTTCTTTCTTTTCCGGTTTCACGGCGCCAACAGCTGCCTGGAACTGGAGGAGGGTGTATACGCTGTTGTCCAGGAGGATCATGAAAGGAATGGTGTTCCCCTTAATCTGGAGGTTGCTTCTGTAAATGACGACTTCTCCGTTTTCACCGGCGTACTGTTTGCCGAATCCGGAAATCTTATGGGAGTCCAGGTATTCCTGGAATGCTTTGTCCTTTTTCTGTACTACGGAAATTTCTACTGCTTTTTCTTCTGTTTTTGCCATGATAACTGCTCCTTTGACTAATGATTTTCAGGATGGAATACAGGTCTCTTTATTTCAGCTGGGCTATGACGTCCTGAGTCAGGTCTTTCCCGCCGTAAAGCCATGCGCTTTCCTGGACCACGAAGTCCACGCCGTTCTTTTTCGCTGCCGCTTCAATGGCCGCCCGGATTTTTTCTACTGCCGGCACGATTTCATTCTTCTGGATAGCCTGCTGTCTGGCCTGCAGTTCTTTGTCCAGTTTGGCTGCCAGTTCTTTTTTCTGCTTGTCGTTCATGTTTTTGGACTGGTCATTGAACTGTTTCTGCAAGGTCTGCTGAGCGGAAACCATTTCCTGCTGTGCCTGGCTGAAGGCCGGCATAGCCTGCAGTACGGCAGGATAATTGACGTATCCATTCCCCGCCGCGCTGGCAGCGCAGGGCGCCATCAGCATGCCTGCTGCAAAAACGCTAGAAATGAGCCATTTCTTCATTTGTGTCATGAATCGATCCTCCTCACAAGATGTCTGCGGATTTCCATATTTTACGGATTATGCCGCAGGATTTTCCTTTGTACTAAGGAAGCACTGCTTAAAATCAGGTCGATGCTTTTATAAGAATCGGAAACAAGGAGAATCAGCAGAAGCCGCAGCCTTTCCCATAAAAAAGCACAGGCTGATAAAGGCTCTCCTGTTTCCAGGAAGAAACCATGCATTGGAATGAGAAAGGAACGTATATGAATGCATCATGGTTTCTCCGCTTTATCCCACCTGTACCGTGCAGATTTATAGGGACCCCGGAAACGGGTGGCACTCCGGCTTGGTTCCTCATCCTTTGGCTCCTCTGTGAAAGGCTGACAGTCAAAGGATTCCCCATACGGCTGCAGGACAGCTGCGGATTCCTACCGCATTCCCCACTTGTCTTTTAGACTTCCGTTTCCTATTCTTTTCGACAGGTCGATTATAAACCGTATGAATATCATACAGTCAAGTGCGGCATTCATTTATGACATAAAGGAATAATTATCCTGCTAATCATGATATTTTTCTTCTGACGGAACATCATGTCCATTCTTCCCTGATAGATGGACTTCATTCTTTTTCATTTCTCTCTGCGCAGTCCGGTCTTCGCGTTATACTTTAAAAATATTTGAATTAAATTGGTGTAACAATTATCACTAATAATTATTTATTAGATAATTATGAGTCATTTATGCTAATTTCAATTTTAAAATTTCTCATTTTGTGCTATGATAGACTGTATGAAAGTCATAAGGTTTTCGTATCATTCTATGAGTTGTGGGGAATTATGAAGCAAAAAGAGTATTATACGGCCGGTGAACTGGCACGGCTCTTCAATATACCGAAGCAGGCCATGCTGTATTATGACAAAACGGGTGTACTGCAGCCGGAATTCATTGCGGAGAACGGCTACCGCTACTATGCGACGCCCCAGTACCTGACGCTGGAAATCATATTGTTCCTGCGGAAGATGGATATTTCGGTTCCGGACATCCGAAATTTCCTCCAGCACAAGTCAAGGGAGGAAATCCTGAAAGTCATCGCCAAAAGAGAGAACGAGTGCAGGCAGCAGATACAGGAGGCAGAGATGCTCATGCATTCTCTTGGCAATTATCGAGAGGCCCTGGAGAAGAGCCGGTCTCTCCCGCTGAACCAGGTCCTGCTGGAAAGCTGCAGTGACTGCCGCATGTATCTTACGCCTATTCCCAAATCCCAGCGGGGTGGTCTGTCCGCCATCACCATCAGGGCCCGCCACGTGCGGGAGGCCTTCTCCCATTGTTACTGTAAGGAGAAGCCCACCGGCTGGGTCATCAGCCGGGATGATTTCTTTCACAGCCGCTTCAGCCATTCCTCTGCGGTGGTCACGAAATCAGGACCGCCCAGTTCCAGTCTCCCCTGCAATTACATCCGTCCTGCCGGACTTTATACTTCTATCCATATTAAGGGCGCCTATTTCCATCATGGCCAGGATTCGCTGGAACGAATGCAGGATTTTATGGATAAAAACAATCTCGTCCCTGACGGAGATGTATTCCTTTTCCCCATCATCAGCTATTGGGTCACCAATAACCCCGAAGAGTATATCAACTCCCTCAGCGTGAAAGTAGTACCGGCAGGGTCAAAGTAAAGGACTCCGTGCTTCCCCAAACAGGGAAGTACGGAGTCCTTTTGCATGCTATCGGCCAGGGAAGCGCCAGTATATAAGCACTGAGCTTTGCTCTGACAGCCTGCGGTACTTTCTACGGATGATCCCGTTAACTGCCGCAGGCTCCTTCGACATTCTCGGCCTCCGCATCAAGCTGTCCTCTATTCGCAAGCATAGAAACAGTAACAAACAAAAATCACACCAGCAAGGCCCAGTGTCCGTAGATTGCAAGAATTGTCCGTCCAATGAGTCAGACGCCAGCGTGAAGGGACTGGACTAAGCCATCCCCAAACTGAACTTGTCGTCAGAGGAGCAAAAGCATGAGCTAATCTAAAGTCTTAAGCCTTATGGTGCGTTTTGCTGCTTGTTATTTGCACAGTGCAAACGTTGTGTGAAGATCGAGATTGAGGTCGAGGGTATTCGCAGCGAAGCCGCTGTCCAACTCGATCTCGTTCTCACCACTCGATCTCATCTTCCCCTTCGGCCGAAACGGAGATAGTAATTATCGACAGTCAAATGAATTACCGAGGAAAACTTGACACTTACCTGACTGCCTCCCCCTCTATGAGCCATTTCATTTCTTTCGCCCCGGGCCCCGGAATTATTATAAAAATTGACCATGGGGCAAAATCGGTATAACTTCCTCTTTTCCATGGTATAATAAGAAAAATTGTTTGATACAAAGAAAGAGACATTCCCATGAACGAATCCATATACGGCGCCTGGAAGGACGCGCTGCCCCAAGTCCTCCACTCCCTGGTTTCCCAAATCGAAGATTTCAGTGAAAAGCGAAAGGAAGAAACCGGAGAAGCAGCCTATGAACACCTGATTTACCGCATCAAATCGGAAGAAAGCATGCGGGACAAGTGCCGGAGGAAAAACCTTCCGGAAACTCCCTCTTCCGCCCTCTATGACATTCACGATGCCATCGGCATCCGCATCGTATGCTGCTTCCTCAATGACATTTACGAAAATATCGATTTCATCCGCTCCCTCCCCGGCTGCACCATTGTGAAGGGAAAAGACTACATCAAAAACGCCAAACCCAACGGCTACCGCAGCTACCACCTCATCGCCCGGCTGGAAGCGCCCCTGGAAGACGTGAAAGGTAACAATCCCGGCCATTTCTTCGTGGAAATCCAGCTTCGCACCATTGCCATGGATTCCTGGGCCAGTCTGGAACACCAGATGAAGTACAAGAAAAACATCAAAAATCCGGAAATGATTACGCGGGAGCTGAAGCGCTGCGCCGATGAGCTGGCCTCCTGCGACCTGTCCATGCAGACCATCCGGAACCTCATCCGTCAGGAACATTAAGAATAAAGGAGAACCTATGCGTATACTGCTTGCTGAAGACGAAAAAGATATGGCCGACGTGCTGATAGCCATTATGAAACACCAGGGCTTCGATGTGGACTGGGCAGAAAACGGGGCGGTGGCTGTGGACCTGGCCTCCCGCACCAACTATGACTGCATGGTCTTTGACATTATGATGCCCGTGAAAGACGGCATCACCGCCCTGAAGGAAGTCCGCGCAGCCGGCGATGTAACACCGGTAATCATGCTCACCGCCAAATCCGAAGTGGATGACCGCATTACCGGCCTTGACGCCGGTGCCGACGATTACCTCACCAAACCCTTTGCCATCGGAGAACTGCTGGCCCGCATCCGCTCCCTCACCAGAAGAGGGAAAGACTTCACCCCCTCCACCCTTTCCGCCGGCTCCACCAGTCTGGACACGGAAGAGCAGGAACTTTCCGCCCATAATTCCATCCGCCTCTCCGGCAAGGAAACAAAACTGATGAAACTCCTCATGCTCCATCACGGCAAAACCCTCTCCACCTCCTACATCTTTCAGAAAATCTGGAGCGGAGAAGAAGGGGTCGATGAAAGCGTGGTGTGGATTTACATTTCCTACCTGAGAGAAAAACTGTCTGCCATCAACTCAGACCTGGCCATTACCGGGGAAGAAGGAAAAGATTTCAAGCTGACCCTTCGGGAGGAGCCATGAACCTCATCAAAAAACTGCGCCGCCAGTTCATCCTTCTGGCCACCCTGGCCATATTCATTATCGTGGCCGGCGCCCTGGGCCTCATCAACATGATGGGTTTCTACGCCATGCGGGAGCACTGCCTGGACACCATGACCTATATCACCCAGAACGGAGGCACCATGCCCTCCCGCTACCATCCTGCCGATACTGCCTCCTGGGGGAAAGACTTCTTCCCCGGCATCACCTGGCCGGAAGATACACCGGAATTTGCCTACCAGACCCGCTACTTCTCCCTTCGCCTTGACAGCAGCGGCCGCATCACCGCAGTCAACGTAAAAAACATTGTAGCCTTCTCTGAAGAACAGGCCGTGGAATTTGCCAGAATCGCCCTTGCTTCCCCCGCGGGCAGCGGCTTTCTGCAGAAAAATAAAGCCCGCTACGGCTTCATGAAAACCACCCTTGAAGACGGCTCCACCCTGCTTGTCATTCTGGACTGCACCCGTGAATTCTCCGACGTGCACACCTTCCTCTCCTACTCCGTATGGTTCGGCTTCTTCTGCATCATCCTCTATGTCCTGATTTTCGCCTTCCTCTCCAAGCGGGCCATCGCCCCCTTCGTGAGAAATCTGGAAAACCAGAAACGATTCATCACCAACGCCAGCCACGAACTGAAAACACCGCTGGCCATTATTTCCGTCAATGCAGAAGCCATGGAAATGATGAACGGCAAAAACCAGTGGACCGAGGGCATTATCAAACAGGTGCGCCGCATGTCCGGCCTCATCAGCCACCTCATCCTCCTTTCCAAGGCAGGAGAAACCACCAAGGCCCAGCTGCAGCTTGTCTCCTTCCCCGTAAAGCCTATGCTCACCCATTTGGAAGAAGATTTCAGCCTCCTGGCCAAAGACCAGGATAAGAAACTCCTCTTCTCCTGCGAAGAAGGCCTCACTGCCAGAAGCGATGAAAAGTATGTATCTGAAATCCTCCACATCCTTCTGGATAATGCGGTGAAATACTGCGACAGCAAAGGCACCATCCTCCTTTCCGCCGAAAGGGGAAAGAAAAAGGACACCCTCCTCCTTTCTGTTTCCAACGACTACAAAGAAGGGGCCCATGTGGACTACAGCCGCTTCTTCGAGCGGTTCTACCGGAACGACGAATCCCACAACAGCCAAAAAGCGGGCTACGGCATAGGCCTCTCCATCGCCCGGGAGCTCTCCTCCCTCCTCTCCATCCCCCTCACTGTGGAGTATAAGGATGGCAGGATTGCCTTCGTCATGATAGTAAAGACGAAGTAATGAATTAATGTTCAAAGGGTTCAAAGGGTTCAAAGGGTTCAGAGGGGAAGGTTGACGGGGCTTCGCCCCGAGGGTTGTGGCCGCCTGACGGCGGCAGGTTGTGTCCCCACAGGGGAAACGACTCACTATGATTTGTGCGTCGCTGGTGCTCCTTCAAATCATGTTCGCTGTGCATCGCTGGCGCTCAGGGGGCAACGGCCCTTCGGGCCGAGGGTTGTGGATTGCCCTTACGGGCAATGTTTATAAAGTCAGCGTTACGGGATTTACTTTTGGTGTCATAGGGCTTGATTGGCATTACGATGATGAGCCACCTTAGGTGGCTTCCCCCCCTTGGTGCCTTACGGCACCACCTTCCCCCCCCCGCTGAGCGGTGGGACAATAAAGCTCTGAAAAACAATCCTTTCATAAGTCGCTCACAGCATAACGGAGCTTTATAGTGCCCCCGCTTGCGGTGGCAAGGGAACTGGATTCGCAAGGAGCCGTAGGCGACTGAGAATCCAGTGACACGCTTCCCAGAGGGGCGGAAAGGTGGTGGCGCCAGCCACCAAAGGGGGAAACGCCGGAATGATACATGAAGTATATGACTCACTGTTTTTTCTCCCCCTATTCCTCTTTTCCCCTAAAGAGCGCAAGTGATATACGGTCAGACTTATGTCCTCCTACCGTCTCTCTGCCATAAATTCGTCCAGTGCCGAGAGGGCCCTTTCTGCCAGTTTCTGGTTCTTTTCCTTTTTCGGCACCCGCTTTTCCAACGGCGGAATGAGGCCGAAGTTGACGTTCATGGGCTGGAAGTTTTTCCCTTCGTAGTGGGAAATATAATGGCAAAGGGCACCGATGGCTGTCTCTCTGGGGAAAGGTGTCGGCGGTTTTCCAAGGAAGCGGGAAGCGGCGCTCCAGGCAGCCACGATGCCGGAGGCGGCGGATTCCACATATCCTTCCACGCCGGTCATCTGGCCGGCAAAGAAGAGGCCCTCTCTTTTTCTTGTTTCCATGGTGGCATTCAAAAGGTCCGGGGAGTCCATGTAGGTGTTCCGGTGCATGACGCCGTAGCGGATGAATTCCGCATGGCCAAGGCCGGGAATCATGCCGAATACCCGCTTCTGTTCGCCCCATTTCAAATGGGTCTGGAAACCTACAATGTTGTACATGGTGTCGTCTTCATTGTCCTGGCGAAGCTGCACCACAGCGTAGGGGTCCTTCCCGGTGCGGGGATCCGGCAGTCCCACCGGTTTCATGGGGCCGAAGCGCATGGTGTCCTCTCCCCTGGCAGCCATCACTTCGATGGGCATGCAGCCTTCGAATACTTTCTTGTTTTCAAAGCCGTGAACCGGCGCCATTTCCGCCTGGCAGAGGGCTTCCCGGAAGGCTTTGTATTCTTCCTCGTTCATGGGGCAGTTCAGGTAAGCCGCTTCCCCCTTGTTGTAGCGGGACATGCGGTACACCACATCCATGTCCAGGGACTCCTTCGTCACGATGGGGGCTGCTGCGTCGTAGAAATGAAATCCTTCGCCGCCGCAAAAATTTTCAATATTCTCTGCCAGAGGCCCTTCGGTCAAGGGGCCGGTGGCAATGATGACAATGCCCTCTTCCGGAATGGAGGTCACTTCCCTTTCCTCGAAGGTAACAAGGGGATGTTCCTTCACAAGGCGGGTCACCTCTTCGGCATAGCCCATGCGGTCCACCGCAAGCGCTCCGCCGGCAGGAACGGTATGGCTGTCCGCCGCCTTCATGATGACTGAATGGAGATGACGCATCTCCTCCTTCAGGAGCCCCACCGCATTGGTGAGGGCTGCTGCCCGAAGGGAATTGCTGCACACCAGCTCACCGAAATAGGCGGTATGGTGGGCAGGCGTCTGCTTATGGGGTCTCATCTCTATAAGAGTGACGGGAATCCCCATTTCCGCCAGCTGGTAGGCAGCCTCACTGCCTGCCAGACCGGCGCCGATAACTGTTATATGATCATTCAATTGATTTCTCCTTTATAGGGCCACGAAGCGGCCCCGGGTTCAAAAGGTTCAGAGGGGAAGGTTGACGCCCGCTGCGCGGGCGAAGGTTATGGCCGCCTTACGGCAGCAGGTTGTGTAGAAGGGTTGCGGAAAAAGGTTCTTAAGATTGATGGGCCCTTTCGGACCACTCTGTGGCTCGGGTTCAGAAGGTTCAGAGGGTTCAGAGGGGAAGGTTGACGGGGCTTCGCCCCGAGGGTTGTGGCCGCCTGACGGCGGCAGGTTGTGT
>ERZ827043.675-NODE-675-length-41376-cov-5.083977_pt1 | contig 41376 bp, 47 predicted proteins | sample MGYA00519923_ERZ827043 | MGnify/ENA primary metagenome ERZ827043 (study PRJEB31778, sample SAMEA3449251) | human gut metagenome | biome: human gut; feature: human-associated habitat; material: faeces | place: United Kingdom | collected 2010/2012 ... | reverse complement strand
TTGAAGCATGGTGGCAGTTCCCCTACGCAGAAACGTCAGGAGGTTGGCCGTGGCCTGCGTCTTTGCGTGAATCAGAACGGCGATCGTATGGATGCTGATACACTCGGCAGTCAGGTGCAACAAATCAACCAGCTGACCGTTATTGCTTCTGATGGGTATAAAGACTTCGTTGCCGATTTGCAGAAAGGCATTCGTGACGACCTTTACGAACGTCCTACCAAGGCTACGGCGGAATATTTTATTGGCAAGACGCTCATTATCGGTGGCAACGATGTCACTGTTTCCGATAAGCAGGGACGGGATATCTACCGTTACCTCATCAAGAACGACTATATCGATGAGGACGATCATGTTACCGATAAATACCGCGCTGACCTTGCGAACGGCGTACTCGCTCCCGTTCCGGAAAGCTGCACGGAAATTTCTGAGGGCGTCCATGCGCTTATCCAGAGCATCTTCGATGAACACGCCCTTGACAATATGATCAGTGATGGTCACGAAACGAAGATTCAGGAAAATGCACTGAACGATAACTTCTATAAGAAGGAGTTTCAGACGCTTTGGAATTATATTAACCACAAGTATGCGTATACTGTGGAGTTTGATAGCGAGGAACTTATCCGAAAAGCTATCGCGCATATCGATGATAAAATGTTCGTTGCAAGGTTGCAATACACTGTTACCACCGGCGAACAGGGGCAGGACTGGAATTCCGATAAGTTGAAAAGCGGCGCCGGATTCGTTGCGGAAAAGAGCCAGACCTATACTCTTGATCGAGCAGAAGGAAGCCAGGTTACATATGACCTTGTGGGTAAGATTGCTGAAGGTGCTAAACTGACCAGACGTACAGTTGCGCGAATCCTTGAGGGAATTAAGCCGTACACCTTTGCCATGTTCAAAAATAACCCGGAGGAGTTTATTACAAAGGCTATCCGCCTGATCAACGAGCAGAAAGCTACGATGATCGTGGAGAAGATTACTTATAATCAGACCGAAGGAACCTACGACAGTGCCATCTTTACAGCCGAAAAGAATACGGATTTTTCCAAGGCGTATCGGGCAAAGAAGAATGTACAGGACTATGTATTTGCGGACGGTTATGCAAAAGACGGCCAGAGCGTGGAGAGAAAGTTCGCTGAGGATATGGATTTAGCAGAGGAAGTCTGCGTTTACGCCAAACTTCCGAAGGGATTCTCTATTCCGACTCCGGTCGGCAATTACTCGCCTGACTGGGCGATTGCTTTCAACAAAGGTACGGTAAAGCACATATTCTTTATCGCCGAGACAAAAGGCACGATGGAAACGCTGAATCTGAAGCCGATTGAAAAAGCAAAGATTGACTGTGCAAGGAAATTGTTCGCAGAACTCTCATCGGCGGATGTGGTCTACGACAGCGTTGATAGTTATCAGCATCTGCTGGATATAATGGAAAGCCTGTAAGCAAGATAAAGGCATGAGAATGATTGTAACTTTTTAATTTTTCCCCACCTTTTAATTATTCCAAAATCGCTACACCGCAAGGCTGGTACCCCGCCGCATTACCGAGCGGCAGCAGGATAACTAAACACATAAAACAAGGGCTTCCAAAGTCAGAGTATGACCTTGGAAGCCCTTGTTTCAAGTCTTTTTCAGCAGCTTTTGCTCCGAAGAAGGCTTTTTCTTTTGTATCAAAATCGGTAGGAACATAGATCCTTGTTGCGGTTCGGGCGGTATGTTCGTACAGTCAATCAAATTCGTTGAAGCGCATAGCGGAAACAAGAAAAAGGTATCTATCTACGGTCAGGAATATACCAACACCACTTTCAAACTTGCAAAGATGAACTTGGCTATTCGTGGTATCTCCGCAAATCTCGGAGAAATGGCAGCAAACACCTTCACCAATGACCAACACAAAGACCTTAAAGCAGACTACATTATGGCAAACCCGCCTTTCAATCAGAAAGAATGGAGAGCCGACAATGAACTTATAGATGATCCCCGTTGGAACGGCTATGAAGTACCACCGACAAGCAATGCGAACTACGGTTGGATTTTGAACATCGTTTCCAAACTCTCGCAAAACGGTGTTGCAGGCTTTCTGCTTGCAAACGGCGCTTTGTCCGACGACGGCACGGAGTTAAAAATCAGAGAACAACTTATTAGGAACAACCTTGTTGAAGCGATTATCATTCTGCCGAGAAGCCTTTTCTATACTACGGATATAAGCGTTACGCTTTGGATACTCAATAAGAATAAAAAGGCTCGTGTTGTAGAACAGAATGGAAAACTGAAACGCTATCGTGACAGAGAGAAAGAAATTCTCTTTATGGATCTCCGTCAAATGGGTAGTCCTTATGAGAAGAAGTACATCGAACTGACCGAAGAAGATCGTGCAAAGGTTACTTCTGTTTATCACGCTTGGCAGCAGGAAGGTTACGAGGAAACATATCAGGATGTGCCTGAGTTCTGCTATTCTGCTTCTTTTGATGAAGTGGCAGAAAAGGGCTTCACCCTTGTTCCGAGCCGCTATATTGAGTTTGTCAACAGAGATGAGAACATCGACTTTGATACCAAGATGAAAACTTTGCAAGGAGAGTTGAAAGAACTTCTCGTTGCAGAAGAAAAGTCCAAAGCCGACCTTCTCTCCGTCTTTAAGGAGTTGGGTTATGAAATCGAATTATGATCTCTTAGGTAATCATATCCGTTTAATTGATAACCGCAATAAAGACCTTGTAACCGAGCAAGTATTGGGCATAAACATTGACAAGTTCTTTATGCCTTCGGTTGCAAATGTTATCGGCACGGATTTGAGCAAATATAAGTTAATTCAAAAAGGCAATTTTGCTTGTAACCCTATGCATGTCGGTCGTGATGAGCGACTTCCGGTTGCACTTTACTCAGAAGATACGCCTGCTATTGTTTCCCCTGCATACTTTATGTTTGAGATAAAGGACACGACTGTCCTCAATGCAGACTATTTGATGATGTGGTTTCGCAGACCTGAATTCGACAGAATATGTTGGCTGCATACAGACGGTAGTGTTCGTGGCGGAATTACTTGGGAGGATATTTGCAGAATGGAAATACCCGTTCCGCCGATAGACGAACAAATAGAAATCGTAAGCAGTTATCAGGCTATTACCGAGCGAATTAAATTAAAGAAGCAGATAAACGATAATTTAGATGCTTCAGCACTTGCAATTTATAGAAAATACTTTGTTGAGGGTATTAAACCTGACGATCTCCCACTTGGTTGGTCAATGGGAACGCTCAAAGACATCTATCAATTTCAATACGGCAAAGGTAACACCAATCCTGACAACGGCGGACAATATCCGATATATGGCAGCAATGGGGTTATCGGTGGTTATCACGAGTATAACAACGAAAATGAACCCGTCATCGGTCATATTGGTGCAGCAGGCTCATTGAATTTTGCATTTGGCAAGCATTATGTTACATACAACGGAATAATGTGCAATATCCTTGTGCCACGAAATATTTACTTTGGTTACTTGACTCTTTATGCTCAAAACTTAGCGGCGCAAGTACGGGGTAGCACCCAACCGTTTATTTCTTATGATATGTTGTACGAGATAAAAACCGTTTTACCAACAGACGAGGTATTAGATGATTTTCACTCGAAAATATCACCGATAATGGAACACAAAAGAGAGATATTATCGGAAATCACAAAGTTGGAACAAATGCAAATAATAATGCAAGAACAACTTTCGTCTTTCTAAGCCGCTAAATTATCGTTTAACGGAGGTAAGTATGTCAGCAGCAGATATAATTCAAATAATCATCGGCGTGTTATCGTTGATCGCCACCATAGCGGTTTCGTTTCTGATCTATTGGCTGCAAACACGGCACGAAAAAGAAATACAAAAGTTGCAGGAAGAAAAAGAGCGAATAGAGTTAGAAACAAAAGCACGGGAGTTTTTGATTGATAACGAGTCCGAAAGAGATTATTTGGCTTGGTGTATTATAGCCGCTAACCAACATCCGCTTGAAAGACATTCGAGAAAGATTTACACGGAATACTGCCGTTGTACCGAAGAACTCCAAAATGAAATCTTGCGTCAAGCAGGATATAATAGCCGTCAAATAAGAGATACCCGTTGGGTACAGAACTGTATAGAAGCATTGGAAGAAGATATAAAGCGATTTAATCTCGGCGGCAATTATCTGTACGACGGAGCGAAGTATTTTCATAGGAGTTATGAGTATTACCGTGATTTGGAATGGAATGGTACTCAGAGAGTATTTGAGCCTATAAACAAGGACAACCGTTGTAGGGCTGTTTTTAATATGAGCCAACTGTCTGTTGCAGATTATGTAGACGAGTATTTCTATTACTACATAGACGGTCGTATGGAATTTGGTGATGAGAAGCCGACTCCGCCGATGGATTTGGTGTGGTACTCTCAGAACCTCGGAACTTGCGATGAAGAAATCGTTTGTATGTGGTTAATGGAACTGATAGAAAGCATCGCTATCATTATCAAGAACAGAAAGCCCGATGAAGAAATAAATCAGAACCCGTTGGAATATACGGACGCACAAGCCGAAACATTTGAGGACAAGTATTACGAGGTGTTACAAGCACTTTACAATGCTTATTATGTGAGTGTTGCCGAGAGCAAAAGCAAGAAACGGCAACGCAAAAAGGAGTGAACGCAATGGCAAACTTTAACGAACACGCATTAGAGATGTCGATAATGCAGTTATTCAAAGAGGAAGGCTATGAATACATAAGCGGTGAACAGATCCACAGGGAAAGAACCGATGTGCTTCTTACTGATGATTTGAAGCAGTATCTCTATGCCCGTTATGCCAAAGACGGTATCACTCCGAGTGAAGTAGATAGCATTATTCTTATGCTTCGTAATACTTCCGGCACTCTCTATGAAGCGAATAAGACCATATACAAAATGCTCTGTGACGGTTTTATATTTAACCGTGAGGACAGAACCCAAAAGGATATTTTCATTGAACTGATTGACTTTGAGAACCCCGAAAACAACATTTTCAAAGCGGTAAATCAGTTTGAAATCATCGGCATTGATAATCAAATGCGTATCCCTGACGGGATTGTATTTGTAAACGGTATTCCCGTTGTCGTTCTTGAGTTCAAGAGCGCCGTAAAAGAGAACACAACGATTATGGACGCCTATACCCAACTTACTGTTCGTTATCGCCGTGACATTCCTGAGATTTTCAAGTATAACGCTTTTGTCGTAATAAGCGACGGTGCAAATAACAAATACGGTTCTTTGTTCAGTCCGTATGACTTCTTCTATGCGTGGAGAAAAGTTGAAGCAGACGATGTTGACCGTGACGGAATAAACTCGCTTGTAACTATGATGCAAGGCTTATTCCGCAAAGACCGTTTGCTTGCGGTTATCAAAGATTTTATTTATTTCCCCGATGCTTCGGATAAAGACCTGAAGATAGTATGTCGCTATCCGCAGTTCTTCGCTGCAAACAAACTCTATGAGAATATCAAGTTGCATTTACGCCCCGAAGGTGACGGAAAGGGCGGTACATACTTTGGTGCAACGGGTTGTGGTAAGAGTTACACTATGATGTTCCTTACCCGTATGCTTATGAAAAGCAAGTTTTTCCGTTCTCCTACTATTTTGATTATTACCGACCGAACAGACCTTGACGACCAATTATCAAAGCAGTTTGTCGGCTCTAAAAAATATATCGGTGATGATACCGTAGTCAGCATTGACTCTCGTGAAAAACTCCGCCAAGAACTTCAAGGCAGAGAAAGCGGCGGCGTCTATTTGACCACCATTCAAAAGTTCACCGAGGATTTGCAAATGCTGACCGACAGAAGCAATGTCATTTGTATTTCCGATGAAGCACACCGCAGTCAGGTTAATCTCGACCAAAAGGTTAAGATTACCGACACGGGCGTAGAGCGAACCTACGGCTTTGCAAAGTATTTGCACGACTCATTACCCAACGCTACTTATGTCGGCTTCACGGGAACGCCTATTGATCCTACAATCGAAGTCTTTGGCGGCATTGTGGACTCTTATACAATGACTGAGTCGGTTCGTGACGGTATCACAGTTAATCTCGTTTATGACGGTCGTGCAGCCCGTGTAACTCTTGACCAAGCAAAAATTCAAGAGATTGAGGACTACTATGCCAAATGCGAGAACGATGGTGCAAACGAACACCAAGTCGAGGAAAGCAAAAAAGCGGTTGCTAATATGGAAATCATCATTGGCGATCCCGACAGGCTTCGTGCCGTAGCACAGGACTTCATAGAGCATTACGAAAACCGTGTTGAAGAAGGTGCAACGGTTGCAGGCAAGGCTATGTTCGTCTGTGCCAACCGCAATATTGCTTATTCCTTTTATAAAATTGTTATCGAACTTCGCCCTGAATGGGCAGAAAAGAAAATCTGTGCCGACGGCGCTGAACTCACGGAGAAAGATAAGAAAGAGTTGAAGCCCATCGAAAAAATCAGAATGGTTATGACTCGCAATAAAGATGATGAGCCTGAACTGTACGAAATGCTCGGCACAAAAGAAGATAGAAAAGAACTCGACCGTCAGTTTAAGAATGTCAAGTCCAATTTCAAAATCGCCATAGTTGTTGATATGTGGCTCACCGGATTTGATGTTCCCGCCCTCGATACCATTTATATTGACAAGCCTATTCAGCAGCACACGCTCATTCAGACGATTTCCCGTGTAAATCGTGTTTATGAGGGCAAAGACAAGGGCTTAATCGTCGATTACATCGGCATTAAGAAAAATATGAATATGGCTCTTAAAAAGTACACGAACTTTGAAACAGAAGAATTTGAAGGCGTGGAACAGTCTATAACTATCGTTAAGGATCAGTTGGAAGTGCTTGCTCAGATGTTCCACAACTTCAATAGCAAAGACTTCTTCTGTGGCTCTCCGGTGGAGCAACTTGCCTGCCTTAACAGAGCAGTTGAGTATGTTCAACTTACCGAGGAACTTGAAACAAGGTTTATGGCAGCGGTCAAGAGAATGAAGCAGGCATTTAACCTTTGCAGTTCAAGCGAAAAGTTCACAGATGATGATAAAGACCATATCTCGTTCTACTGTGCAGTTCGCTCAATTCTCTTTAAGTTGACAAAAGGCGATGCGCCCGATACTGCTCAGATGAACGCAAGAGTTCGTGAACTCTTAGAGGGTGCTATTCAATCGGACGGCATCGAAGAACTGTTTGAAACGGGCAAGCATATCTCCGTCGATATTTTCAGCGATGAATATATGGACAAGATAAATGCTATCCAACTTCCCAACACCAAAATTAAACTGCTGCAACGGCTCTTATCTCAGGCGATTGAGGAATATAAGAAAGTCAACCGCATTATGAGTATGGAGTTTGCCGAAAGAATGAAGCGTGTTGTCGATGAGTATAACAATCGCCGCAAGGACGAAGCCTTTGCCAACGAGGTTCTTGATGATGTTGCAGAACAACTCGCAAAACTTTTGGAAGATCTCAAAAAGGAAAAAGATTCTTTCAAGGATATGGGCATTGACTATGAGGAAAAAGCCTTCTATGACATTCTTAACATCGTTGCTCGCAAATATGAGTTTGAATATCCTGATGATAAAATGATTGAACTATCGAAGCGTATAAAACTCATTGTTGATGACAAGGCTCGTTATACCGATTGGTCTACTCGTGACGATATTAAAGCCAACCTTCAGGTTGACCTCATTTTGTTACTCGATGAGTTTGATTACCCGCCCGTAACGATTGATGATGTTTATAAAGAGGTCTTGGAACAGGCAGAGAACTTCAAGAAGTATGCAAATTAAAATGAAAGAAAGGTTAAATGGAAATGAAAATCAAAGTGTATCTGCACGAATAACACCTTCCCTACGGAACTATATACCTAAAAACTGCCGAAGGATGGATTGCGATGGATTTTAATATGGCGCTTTTCGAGCAAACGATAAACGAAATTTTACCCGGACTTACAATGTATGTTCGTGATGTAAATCTACCCGATAGATTATCAGGAAGATATATCCCCGGCACACTCATTTTAGAAAGAGGCTTTACCGATGCTTCTTCACGAGTGATGGGAATGAAAACAACGCACAGGTTTGCTATTCTTTCAAATCACATGAGAGATCTTTCTGCCTATGAACACGGAACGAATTGGGGACTCTTTGTTGCTGCAAGCAGTTCTCATTTTCTCATTCTTGATAAGTACGAGTATCACGGTAAAACACAGATTATTCTTCTTCACCTACCGAATGATAAGCGTTGGAAACTTTTTCAGAATGTCAAGATCAATGTCCTTGATGATGTTGTTAAAGATACAAGAAAAAGATTTGAAAACAAGTGCGAGCAAGAGGTTGTTCCCGAACTTGCTACTAATGAATGGATTGATCGTTGCTCTGCTCCTTTGGGAATGGACGATGACGGCAATTTATTTGATTTAGATGTTCTTCTTGATAGACGGTTCAGAAAAGTCGGAGAAACCGATTTTAGGGCTTTGTACCATCAGATTATTTATGTAAGTCCTTCTTCTGAGTTACAGTTAATTTTGAGACAACATTTTTCAGAAATTGCCGATGATGATGGAGTTTTGGCATACGGCTATATTGATGAACAAGCGGGGTTTTCTTTTAGGCTTTTATGTTCAGCAAACATCAGGAACAATAGATTGTCAAGAGGTCGATTTATAGGTGATACTTTTATGATTGTTCGTAGAGCACAAATGAACGATTGTAATTACACTGATTTGGACTACTGTGATATTGATACTTCTGATTTTGAAGCAGCATTACAGTCTATAAACGAGAATTACAAGTGCAAAAATGAACAAACCGAAAAAATGAGAAGTTTTGCTTTCCTCGATGGAGTAAGAAGTGTTGAATTTCCTGATGATATTCAGATAGTTCTTTTCCAAAAGGGTATGCAGCCGGAACAGGTTTGGGTAAAATGTTGGTCATTCACAGACAACGAACTATATGGAATGCTCTTGAATGAGCCTAATCAGGACTTTGGTGTTCATTATGGCAGCATAATTGGCTTTGCCCCAATAAAGCAAGAGAATGGCATCTTGTGTGTTTATAATGGAAAGATTTTAGATAAGCAGGGCAATAAATAATAAGTCATCCAACTTGCTTTTGCGTTGGAAATATAAATAAGACCGTCTGCTCGATTGAGCAGGCGGTCTTATTTATTATATTTGAGAAAGTCATTACGATGTTCTTGTTGCCTGAGTCGATAGCCTTGCGAAACAAGCGTATCCGCTTTGAGAGCCACAAGGTTAATATCAGAGTTTAATGCCCGTGCAATTTGTTGAGTGTCATATCCACGCTCAGCCAACTCAAGAAAGTCATCATCAGGTAATGCAATTTGAGAAGCAAATACATTCGCTTCGTACTCCATTCTGCTATCACGCATATCAAAGATATTGAATTCCTCGAAACCGCCGATTTCGGTGGCTTCTGCTCTGTGCAGAGCATCGTGTCCGAGTTCGTGCAAGAGTACGATGTTCTCCATCACCGGATGCAGATTATTTTTGATGAACATAAAGCGGTTTCTCATTATCACCTTATACGCACCACGCTGACGGTTAAAAGGATAGTATAAGACTTCGATGCCGAGTTCTTTGGTAATCCTATGAGGATCACGAGTGCCGCATTGGGAAACTATATAGTTTGCCTTTTGAACAATATCGGAAGTGCTGACATACATTGGCTCTCACCCCTTTCAATCTTTCCTCTTGTAATTCTACCATAACCCAAGTCCCATAAAACGGACTTATTTATCGGAACGGTATTTCTTTGGGGTGAACTTCTTGTTTTTCTCTTTTGCAATCCAATAGGCATCCTGAATGGCTTTCATCATCAATTCCATATCTTCTTCAGCCAAATCACCGCCTGTAAACAATCCCGTGAGTTCATCGGTAAGTTGTTGTGCCTGCTTTGCCCCTCTTGCCCCATATTTTTCAGCGGCTTGCGCAACAAGCATATCCGCATTTCCAAGCAGTTCATCTGTTGTGATGTTAAGTGCCTTTGCGATTTTTTCGGCAGCGTCCAAACGGGGGCGTGCTTTACCGCCTTCATAATTCTGAATTTGACGAGTTGTAATTCCGGCGAGTTCAGAAAGTTGCGCTTGGGTTAGACCTTTTTCTTCTCTATACTTTTTGAGTCTTTCATTAAACTTCATAGCCATACCTCTTCGGATTAAATTTCAACATCTTTCGCAACACGAACATTTCTTCGTTAAAACCTATTGACACGAATTTATGTTCGTGCTATAATTTAGCCACAACACGAAGTTAAGTTCGTGTTTATATAATACACCACGAATTTGAGTTCGTCAAGTGGTTTCGCAAAAAATTCAAGAATTGAGGCAAAAAAATTGAGCCGTTCTATATTACATTGCGATATGAACAATTTTTACGCAAGCGTAGAATGTATGCTTGATCCGAAACTAAAAAAGTATCCCGTAGCAGTTTGCGGTTCGGTAGAAGAACGACACGGTATAGTCCTTGCAAAAAACTATGCGGCTAAATCATTCAATGTAAAGACAGGTGATGCCGTATGGCAGGCAAAACAAAAGTGCAGAGATTTAGTTGTCGTTCCACCCCATTTTGAAGAATATATCAAGTATTCAAAACTCGCAAAAAGCGTTTACGGGCGCTATACAGATCAAGTAGAACCTTATGGTATGGACGAGTGTTGGCTTGATATAAGTGGTACTGAGCATATTTTTGGCACACCAGAAAAGATTGCAAATGAGATAAAAGAAACTATCAAGTTTGAACTCGGCTTAACTATCTCTGTCGGCGTTTCATTCAATAAGATTTTTGCAAAGTTAGGCTCTGATATGAGAAAGCCTGACGCAGTGACCGTAATTGAAAAGGAAACTTTCAGAGATAAAGTATGGGGACTCCCCGCAGCGGATTTGCTCGGTGTAGGTCGGGCAACGCAGCGTGTATTAGATAACTACTGCATAAGAACCATAGGTGATTTAGCCCAAACCGATCCTGATTTTCTGAAAAGACGGCTCGGAAAAAACGGTATCGCCCTATGGCAATATGCAAATGGTAATGACCACTCCCTTGTCCATAAAGCCGACTTTGTTTCGCCAATAAAGAGCGTTGGACACGGCATTACCACCGTAGAAGATTTAGAGGAAAACGAGCAGGTGTGGCCCGTTTTCCTTGAACTAACCCAAGACATCGGACATAAACTTCGTGTTCATCAGAAGTGTGCGGATGGAGTCGCAATTCACATACGGGATAACACACTTTTCTCGAAACAATGGCAGATAAGTTTGGATATGCCTACACAGTCCCCAATGCTTATCGCCAAGACTGCTTTCAATTTGTTTGAAAAAAAGTACGATTGGAAAAACCCAATTCGTTCTGTCACCATTCAGGCGATCAATTTAGTACCACAAGATACGCCCCGACAAGTTGATTTCTTTACGAATGTTGAGAGAATTGAGAAATTGGAAAAACTCGATTTATGTATTGAAACAATCCGAAAACGGTTCGGCAAGGATAGTATTAAAAACGCAGTCCTTTGTCAAAATCTAAGGTTGCCACCTGAAAAGGCGGAAATCACAATGCCGACCGGGATGTTATGTTAGGAGGTTGTAATGAGTAACATCATTCTATCGGACAAGCATATACCTTGCGGTTATATGGGAATACTCGGCTGCAACGGATACGAGGTGTCAGATAAGATTATCTGCTTAACCGCAAACGGTGATGACAACTTTTTGAATGAAGGTATTGTAGAGGGTTCGATTTTATTTGTTGATACAAACGGCAAGTACGAAGAAGGGCTGCTCAATGTATTCAAATACAGGTCGAATATTTCGCCCCAATACAAACTTTCAAGAAATAAAGTCGCAGGAGCATTCTTTGTAGGCAAGGTGCTTATGGCGATAAACCAATTTTAATAGGAGTACAAAACAATGGAAAACCGAAAGAAAGTATATGTAGAGGTACGGGCAAGACACCTGACTGACGGAACTTGCCGACCTGAAAGTATAAAGTTTGAAAACGATGAGGTTTTTGAAATCGACCGAGTAAAGTATTGTTGCCGTGCTGCTTCTACAAAAGTAGGTGGAACAGGACTTCGCTATACCGTAATGATTTGCGGCAAAGAAACCTATCTTTTTGACGAGGAAAATGGAAAGTGGTTCGTTGAAGGCAAGAACAGAGCCGCTACATAAGATGTATTCCACTCTGTTTTTGCAGAACCTTAATTTGTACGGCAAGGAACTTGATGAGGTGATGTAATTGAATAATGATAAATGGACTCCGATACCGATGTATTGTTCTAATTGTGGTCAACTGAACTACGGGTTTCGGAATGACGAGGGTAAGATAAAGTATGAATGTAAGAAGTGTAAGGTTGTTGCGGTACGAACTCAGAAAGGTCGCAGGCACGACCGTATAGATTTATTTGCCCCTGTTGGACAAGTAAGTTGCGAAATATAGTCGCATCTACTATGAAAACTGAATACGGCAGCACGACGGTAAGGTTGAGGTGAAACAGACTGCATAATTCCTTATCAGGTCAGTTGCTTTGAAAACTATCGGTATGTTAAACCAAACCTGCTAAACGCTAATATGAGAGGCTACCGACAAGACAGATAGCCATAGGCTAATTCTGTCTTGCCGGTGGCTTTTTTCATTTGGCAGACAAACAAAAGGGCTTCCGGCTGAGAAATCAGAAAGGAAGCCTTTTTTATGTTCTTATTAAACCGTTGGCATTGTTTACTTGCCAAATATCCCTGATCTCCACATCTTTTGAAAATCAAAAATTCAAAAAGTTTAAGGAGATTAAGGAATGAACAATACTAATATTTCTGCTCAGAGCGAGCAATTTTACATTGATTGTGAGGTTATCGAAACGAAGTATGAGTACCCACAATACACAGGAGTTGAGAAATGGATTATCATAACCGACCTGACCGAAGAAGAACTGAAAGGCAAATATGCAGAGCAAATTGCCCCATTAAAACCGTTTATCGTTCTTCCTCGTTCTTTTGGCGAAGTTCGTGATGATTACAGAAGGAACGAAAAGAAGCACCTTATGAGAGCAGTTCGCTCTATTGAGCCTTTTGATTATGACGATGATTTGCTTATGGCACATCACCCTGAACTTATTGCGGATGCTTTTCCCGAAATGCTCTTTGATGAACGATGCCAAAAGGTTCGCCAAGCCCTATCGTCATTAAAGCCCTTACAAAAGCAAAGGGTTATCAAATACTTCTTTGACAATAAAACCACCTATGAAATTGCTGAAGAAGAAGGTTGCTCACATCAGGCGGTATGCAAGTCTATCAACGGCGCTCTGAAAAAACTAAAGAAAATTCTGTAAAATGGTTGCCAAATGGCTTCTCTCAGTGGGAATTAGTGAAGGGGCTGCTTTTGTAATCCCTTCAAATAAATCATTGAGAGGTATTACAAATGGAAAAGAAAGATTTATCTAAAATCAAATGGGGCGAGATTTATACTTGCGATCTCGGCACTATGAAAGGTTCGGTTCAATGTGGTGTTCGCCCCGTGTTGGTAGTGCAAACGAACAAATTGAATTGCAGCAGTCCTACGGTTGTTGTGGCAGTCATTACATCGGTTCGCAAAAGAGAAGATATTGCTTCTCATATCCCGTTAGAAACGAATTGTGGACTCAAAGAACCGTCTATGGTAATGCTTGAGCAATTAAGGACTATCGACAAAGTCAAAGAACTGATTTCTTTTGTGGGCAGAGTTGATGACGGAGAAACAATCGCAAAAATTAAAGACGGTATTCGTTATCAGTTCCAACTTACAAGAAAGAAAAAGCCTATCAGGACGGGTTATATTCTCAGCCTTTGCCCGAAGTGCCGTGCTGAATTCTTCAGCATACCGGAGAACATTCTTAGGCGAGTAGATCCTTTGCAGGCAGAAAAAGAACCTTGCGATAAGTGTCAGGTCGGTTATGGATATGATTATTTAATCACAAAGCGAACCAAGCGACCGAAGAACAACGAGGGTGGTTCTGATGTTTGAGGATAAGGTCGCTGACTTAAATCAGCAGACAACGGAACACCCACCTTATTACGAGAAGCGAACCTATACCGTTTCGGAAATTCAAGATATTCTCGGTATAGGACGCAATGCTGCTTATGCTATCGTGAAAAAAGGTTATTTCAGTACGGTTCGCATCGGTGGCATCATTCGCATTTCAAAAAGGAGTTTTGATGCTTGGCTCGATGAAAAAAGCAATTCTTGTCAAGTATGCGATGACACCTAATCGCATCATTAACAAAACTTCCGATTTTGAGTACCATATAGCCAAGCAAAGCGGCTTGGCTATATGGCTCAAAAAAAGGAGGTTCAATAATGAGCAAAACAAGTATGTCTGTAATAGAGATGGGTAAATCTCTCGGCTTGGGCAAAACAGAGTCATATTGGCTCGTTCACAAGGAACAGTTTGAAACACGATTTGTCGCAGGCAAAATGAGAGTGATGGTAGAGAGTTTTGAGAGGTGGTACGCAAATCAACTTCACTACAAAAAAATAAGCGGCGAATTGCCCGGCAAAGAACTGCTCAAACGCACTATGACAGTTCCTACTATGGCGAAACTCTTAGGTATCAAAGAAGCAAACGCTTATGAACTGATACACAGATTACATTTTCGGTCGGTAAAAACCGAATATAGCAGCCAAAGGCTGCTGATTGACAAAGCCACTTTTAATGAATGGCTCAAAAAGCAGACTCACTACAAGATAGTCGAGGGAAAGGAGGACTTCTATGATAGAGCAGAATTGTCTGAGGCTCAATGAGAAGAACGGCACTCCCAAAGGGAAAAAGAGTTATAACCTCTCAGAGATAATGGCTATTCTCGGCATCTGTCGTTCCTCTGCTACAAAACTTGTTAAGTCAAATAAGTTTCGTAGTTTCCGTATCGGTAGAGAGGTTAGAATTCCCAAGTCGGATTTTGATGCTTGGCTTGACAGTAATACTAAGTAAGGAGGAAATGCTATATGGCATCTATCGTAAAAAGAAAAAGCAAATATTCAGTAGTTTACACCTACAAAGACGACAACGGCGAAAAGCGTCAGAAGTGGGAAACCTTTGCGACCAACGCTGAAGCCAAACGGCGTAAAGCGGAAGTTGAGTTCCAACAAGAGTCCGGTACTCTTGTTATTCCCGAAGCAAAGACTGTAAAGGAGTTGCTTGAGGATTACACTTCAATTTACGGAGTGAACACTTGGGCAATGTCCACTTATGAAGCAAGGAGAAGCCTAATATTCAATTACATTAACCCGATTATCGGAGATGTGAAACTCTCCGATCTGAACACCCGACTGATGGAGAAGTATTATCAGAACTTGCTCAAAGTCAAATCAAGGGTGGTAAACAACCGCAAGCCAAACACGGAGTATTTATCCTGTCATACAGTCCGAGAAGTCCACAAACTACTTCGTAGCGCCTTTAATCAGGCGGTAAAATGGGAACTGATGCAGAAGAACCCGTGTATCAATGCAACACTCCCGCAAGAGGAACACAAGGCTCGTGATATATGGGATGCACCCACTCTCTTTAAGGCACTTGAATTGTGCGATGACGAAATACTGAAACTTGCTATAAACCTTGCGTTTTCCTGCTCATTGAGAATAGGCGAAATGCTCGGTCTGACTTGGGACTGTGTTGAAATCTCAGACGCAAGTATAGCAAACGGTACGGCGTTTATATTCGTCAACAAAGAACTTCAGCGAGTTAATCGTGACGCCCTTGAAAAGTTGAATGAGAAAGGCATAGTTTTCAAATTCCCTGCTTTCTTTGCGAGGACAAACACCGCTTTGGTTCTCAAAGAGCCAAAAACAAAGACAAGTACCCGAAAGGTGTTCTTGCCCAAAACGGTTGCAGAAATGCTCAAAAATCGCTATCAGGAAATTCAGGAATACAAGGAACTGTTCGGAGATGAATTTCAAGATTTTAACCTTGTATTTTGTAGCGCAAACGGCAGACCGATGGAGAGTCAGATTATAACCCGTGCTTTGCAGAAACTCATAAGAGAAAACGACCTGCCGCCCGTAGTTTTCCATAGCCTACGACACACAAGTATCACCTACAAGTTGAAACTCAACGGTGGCGATATTAAGTCCGTTCAGGGTGACTCAGGACACGCTCAGGTGAAGATGGTTACAGATGTGTATTCTCATATCTTAGATGAGGACAGGCGGCTCAACGCACAGAGATTTGAGGAAGCCTTCTATCAGCACAAAGAACTCTCTGAAAGTAGTGCTGAGAAATTGAAGTCCGACACGCAAAACACTCATTCAGATGATGACCGCAAGCCACCACAAGACGGAGGTATTACAGATGAAACGATGCTCAATTACCTCATAAACAACCCTGAATTCCTACAAAAGTTCAAGGCTCTGCTTGGCGTATGAAACTCAATAAAATAACCCAACGGCGAGATCATTCGATGGTCTTGCCGTTTTCTTTTCGATTTATTGTGTTGAATTTTTCACAGAAATCGACTATAATATATTTATGCTAATCCTCGGTACTCGATAACAAACCGAGTGACAAGCGATTAAATGCACGCATTCGTGAGCAATTTGACCGTTTCCCAAAGACCGAACTCCGTGCTAATTCCCGTCTAATCAGACAGTTGAAAACGGGGTAAAATTAGCAGTAATTCCGCAACACGGCTTAACACTTAAAGGGTGAAAAAGCCTTGAAAATACGGGATTATCGGGCATAGGAAGTGACTCAACAACTGTATGCCGAGGTCACTCCTAAGGGCTAGTTGTGTGTTCGATTCACGCAGGGGGTGCCACACCTGCGGTGAGCAAGTCGCGCACCGCAGGTTTTTCTTTTCTGTTGACTTTTGTGCCCGCGTTTGTAGCGGGTATCTTTTTTGTAGTGCAAGCCCAACAAAACAGCTGCAGGAGTTACTTGCAGCTGTTTTGTTTTGTCTAAAAATTAAACATTTTAGCAAAATATACAGATGTATGAATATATTTATAGAAATCTGGAGAAAAAAGTAGACTTTTAATCTCAACTATGTTAATATAAAAAAGGCTTAAATACGTCTGAATTTTTCCATTATATGTAATATAAGTTATGTGAAAAAAAGTCTACTTTAAGTCTACTTTTTTAACCAAAATGCAACAGAAGCTATTTATTTTATCCATCATCATCAATTCAATTAAAAATATAACATTTTTCTTTGTGCTGTTTTTTAACTATTTAAAAAGCAGTGAATTTTTATGCAATAAACAAGAAAATGGTTGTCATTCATTTTTACAAATACTTTAACAACCTGACAATAATAAAAAATAAATAAGAATAGAAAATAGGAGCAGTACTGTGTATTTCGTACTGCTCCTATTTTTTTATAATAACTTGAAAAAATAACGTTTAAAACAGAGCTTTCTATTATAAATAAGGCTAAATTTTCCCACTACGGCTAACTTTCACTCAGTAACTGTTCCAATGTTTTGTGGGAAAGGCGTTCCTCAATTTCGTCCTGTAAATCATGATAAAAATTGTACATGGAACGAACCGTTTGATATCCTTCTTTTGATTCTTCTGTGTTTTGTTCCAAACAATAGCTAATTTTAATTGTGGATTCTGTGGATGACACAATATCCAACAAAGTAATATCTCGCGGATGTTTGCAAAGGGAAAATCCTCCATAAACGCCAATATGATTTTGTACCAAACTCGCTTTTGCTAAAACACGTAATATTTTTAATACGTAATTAGGGGATATTTGCGTATATTCCGCAATTTCCTTTGATGTACAAACCCCATTTTGTTCTGCCAAATATAACGCGATACGAATTGCATATTCTGTTGTCAATTTCAACTGCATAATGATTTCCTTCCAACAAAAGTGATTACCAATCATATGCATAGAAATTATTTATTTTATCATCTCATCATTTGAATGCCTTTATATTTTAAAACAAGAATACTTACTATTTTTTAATTTTAACATAAATATTAACTAAAATACAATAAATTAACAAAAATAATATCTAGTTATTTTAGAAAAATATTATGTATTGTATTTCCCATGATTATAAATCTACATTTTTTCCTTCAACTAAGTCCTGAATTGTTATTTTGGAAAGACTATTTTCTAAATGATTCTGAATAACTGTATAGTACTTTCTCACGGGACAGCACTCCGCCCCTTCACGGCTGCAGTAACAATCCGGCTCCAAACATCTGTTTATTTTCACTGTACTTTCGGTAATCTCTACAATATCAAGTAAAGAAATATCCTGAGGATTTTTATTTAAAGTATAACCTCCCTTTACTCCCATATGAACTCTTACCAATTTATGTTGTCTTAATTCTCCCAAAAGTTTAATTAAATATTTCTGCGGAATTCCCATTACTTGAGAAATTTCTCCGGAAGTAGTTATCTCATTTTTGGTTGCCAAATATAACACTGTTCTTATTGCATAATCGGTTGTAATTTTAAACTGCATGATTCAATCTCCTATTTAACTCATCCTTATGCAATATTGTTATATACCAATATTTTATATAAATGAATCAAAAAATGACATCGTATTTTACCTTTACATTATAACAAGCTTTTAAATTTTCGTCTATATTTTTCACATTTCTATTCAAATATTTTTATTTCACTCATTATAAACGGCTTTATTTATGTTGATAGCAGTTTAAAATATGCAGTCCTGCAAAAAAATTATGATAGCATACAGCTATTTTATAGAAGTGTCTAACAATGAGTCTGCCGATACTTGAAAATACTGCGCCAATTCCCATAATACAGAAAGCGAGGGCTCACTGCCGCCGATTTCATAATAGGCATATGCAGACCTGGATATACCCAATGCATCTGCCACTTGCTGTTGTGTAAGCCCTCTTTCCTGCCTTAAGATTTTACAACGTTTTCCAAACTGTACAGACATATTCATCAACTCCATTAAGTATAAATCAAGTACCTGTTCATATGGTTTCAATATTTCAGTTCGAGGTGAATAACAGTTATTTTATAAAATAACGTGATGTCTTAGCAAAACTTCTGTAATAGAGACATATAACATGACAAAATTAAAAACAAAATGTGCTATACAGACAATAATTTGAACAATTCATCCAGTTCATTTATTTCTCTGATTAAATTCGTTTATAATTTTTATATGTTAAAAATAACATTCTATGAATGTCATATTATCAATCATTTTAACATATAATACAAGCAATGACAAGAACGGAATGTCAAGGTGGGTGTAGCATATGTTTATCAATAAATCCAAAGATGGTCTTAATAATGTTTGCGGCAGAAAAGTTGCAGCTTTAAGAAAAAGCATGAAACCAAAAGTCTCTCAGCGTGCACTGGCTCAAAAACTGCAAGTTGCCGGTTTAGATGTAGATAAAAATGCCGTTCAAAGAATTGAAAGTGGTCAACGATTTGTCACAGATATAGAACTGGTCGTGCTTTCCAAAGTACTAAATGTTAGTATTGAAACACTTTTAACCAATGATTGATACTAGCTATAACTGAATTATAACTCAAAATGGTTATTTATTTGTAAAGTGTGTTATTCTTTCACCTAAAAAGAAGAGCGAAAACAAGAGGTTTTCGCTCTTCTTTTGCCTTAAATGACAGGAGAAATGCCTCTCATATGGAGCATATCTTATTGATGTTCCGCATAAAGCTATCGTGTGCGTAAATACATATCTCTAATAAGAAAGAATATAAATATAAAATTCAACTTTGTTTTGTCTTTAAAATTTGTTATAATATAGTTTAACATTTTAGTTCATTTGTTATGAGAGAAAAGAGGTGCCTTATGAAGCATGTGTTTCCTTTTCAAAAACAAAATAATTCCTTTTTGTACGAGGCACCTGATTACTCTCTAAGGAAGCAGTCAAATAAAATAGGCTTTTTGTTATGCGCTGCCATTGCCGCTATGTACTTATTTTCTTATGCTCTGCAATGGTTTTTAATTGGTATAGGTTATCAAAAATCTACGTATAACGAAACAATTTCTATTTTAAATTACCTGTTAAATGGCTCTGTCAGTATATTAAGCATGTTGTTGCCCGCTGTTATTTTTATTGTAATCTTTAAACTACAGCCCACAAACATCATTATAACCAAACAAGTTAAACCTGCCGTTGGAATTTCTTTCTTTCTTATAGGCACTACTATTTGTCTATTGGCCAACTTTCCTTCCAATTGGATATCTGCTATATTGGAAAATTTTGGGTTCCAAGGTAGCTCACAGTCTATACCTGTGGTTCCTACCATTCCTTCCTACATTATGAATGCGTTGGCAACCGCAGTAGTTCCGCCTTTTGTAGAAGAATTTTTATTTAGAGGTGTTATTTTAAGTCAATTTCGTAAATACGGAGATTTCTTTGCCGTTATTGCATCTGCCTTGTTATTTGGTTTATTACACCGCAATTTCTCGCAAATAGTGTTTGCATTTATCTGTGGTTTGGCACTGGGAATTACTTTGGTTAGAACAAATAATATATGGATTCCGGTAGGCATTCATATGTTTGTAAATGGATTTTATGTCTTATTAAATATTGTTCGTTTTCATTGTAGCGCCACTACTTATGCTGCCGTATTTTATATTATTATTTTAGCAATGATATTTATGTCTTTGTTTTCTGTATTATATCTGCTGCTAAAGAAAAAACAATTATCCGAATTTCGGCCGGGAGCGTTATCCGTAGGTAGCAGTATGGGCAATTTATTTGCAAATCCGGGCATATTAATTTTCACAGGTATTTGCATCATTCAATCTATCTCCAGACTAGGTGTGTTTTAACGATGAACGAATATATGAATCAAGCATTGCAATTGGCTCGTGAAGCGGCAAATGAAGGAGAAGTTCCCGTTGGCGCCGTGGTTGTAAAAGATGGTATTGTAATTGCAACGGGAAGAAATCGGCGTGAACAAGGAAAAAATGCCCTATGCCACGCAGAAATAGAGGCAATTGACAATGCCTGTAAACGACTTGGTGGTTGGCGGCTATGGCAATGTGAGCTATACGTTACACTGGAACCGTGCCCTATGTGCGCAGGAGCAATTATCAATGCACGCATTCCAAAAGTTTTCTATGGGGCAAAAGATGAAAAAGCAGGTTCCTGCGGTTCTATTATTAATTTATTTGAATTGCCGTATAACCATAAACCGGAATTAATCGGTGGCATTATGGAAGAAGAATGCAGTAATATATTAAAGGAGTTTTTCCAAGCGCTTCGTTTAAAAAAGGCAACTCAGCCAAAATGGAAATCGCCTCAAAACTAAAAAGGAGGATATGCAATGTTTGCATATCCTCCTTTTATTTATCATGATTATTTTTATGTTCCTCAAAAAATTTATCCCAATCAATATCATCCAATTGTGTTTCAGACGATGTCCCGGAATGTTCGTTCATATCTTGTTTCTCTTGTGGTTTTTCTTTGGAAATTTGTTCTTTAAAGGAATCTCCGCGTTTTGGTTTTACTGCTCCTGTTTGTTCCTCATGGTAATCCGATTTTGTATCAGATGCAGCTTTCATATGTTTATAAACAAACTGGGAGTAAATAAAGAAAGCAATTCCCAAAACACCCAGACCAACAGCAATACAACCCCAAATAAAGAAACTATCCCCACTTATACCGTTTTTTAACGGCGAGCCCAGCAGTGTATCTGTAGCTTCTGAAGAAACAGGCTCACTCTCTTCAGAAGATACATTCAATAATGCTTCCCAGTCTTGGGAACTTAATATTTCTGATTCATCGTCAGAAGAAGCAGAACCTGTTACTGTGGCTGCATATGGCTGTATCATATCTACTGAAGTATACTGCGCAGCATCGGCGCTAAATGCCAAAGCTGAAATGACACACGTCATGAGCACTGTTATGAAACATGTAACCGCAATACAGGTTTTTGATTGAATTCGACTCAAGATTATCCCATCCCATAAACACATTTTTAAACTGAATTCTACATAATCCTATCTATTTTGCAAAGATAATCATACCATTTTGAGTCAATAATTACAACTGTATTTTTCTTTGCATGCCATACGTTTACGCATATTTTACAATCATTTTTCTAAATCATCATACTGCTCGATTTTTATTTCATATTTAATAAACGATAAATATCCCCTTTTTTATAACCTGTCTCCTGTGCAGACTTTTTTGATGCCTCTGAAGCGGACATTCCATCTTGCAGATATGTCTTTGCTTTTTGTACAGCTTCTTCTATGGTAATTTGAGCCTCTTTTTCTTTCTCAGCACCTTCTATCACCAATACCAATTCCCCTTTTGCATTTTCATTGGAATAACGTTGTACAGCTTCTTTTAATGTGGTACGGATGACTTCCTCGTGTATTTTGGTAATCTCGCGCACAATAGCAATTCTTCTGTCTCCCCAAGCTGCCAGCATATCTTGCAATGTTGATGCCAATTTATGTGGAGCCTCATAAAATACCATTGTTCTTCGTTCTTTTTTTACTTCCTCTAAATGTTCCCTTCGGCTTTTTTTATTCATACTTAAAAAACCTTCAAACGTAAATCTTCCTGTTGGAAGTCCTGAAACCGCCAATGCAGAAATAACAGCCGTTGGACCCGGAACTACATATACAGGGATATTCCGCTGTACACATTGTGCAACCAACAATTCTCCCGGGTCGGAAATTGCCGGCATACCTGCATCGGATACCAGAACACAAACCTCTCCTTGTTCCATACGGTTGCAGATAATGTCCCCGCGCTCCATTTTGTTATGTTCAAAGTAACTTACCATAGGTTTTTTAATGCCAAAATGATTCAATAACTTTACTGTAACTCGCGTATCCTCTGCCGCAATAAAATCACATGTTTGCAGTGTTTCTATCGCTCTTGGAGAAAAATCTGACAAATTTCCGATTGGGGTTCCTACAACGATTAACTTTCCTGCCATACTGCTCCCCTTTTTCCTTGTTTATAGTCGCCATAAATTTGTAGCATCTCATCAGAAAATGCGCCGTTTTCATCCTCTATCATCAAAACAGGTTCCACTATCATACCAGAATTTCCTCCTTTTCGCCCTTCCAATAAAAATAAGCTGGGCGCCTTAGATAATCTCTGTTGGACAAGGCGTAACCGCTTTGGCATAATACCTACCTTTTTCATAGATTCCATAATGTCGAATAGTCTTTGCGGCCTTTGGCACATACATAACTTGCCACCATATTTTAACAATTTGGAAGCTACACGACAAATATCATCAGGTGTACAAGCACCTTCATGTCTGGCAATACGTTTACTATCGTCAGGATTTACCAATCCCGTACCAGCCTCTTGATAAGGAGGATTGCACGCAATTAAATCCAATTCCTGAGTAAAAGGGGTTAGTCCCGGCTTTAATGTAGTTAAATCTTGATGAATCAATGTAATATTGGCTTCTAAGTTATTTTTTTGTAATGTTCTTTGTACCATACTGCATGCGTTATCCTGCAATTCTACTGCATAAATATGTCTTGGCATATACCTGCTGCTCCAGATAAGGGGAATGGTACCACAACCTGTACCAAAATCGGCACAGAAATCTTTTTTTCTGGGAGATGCAAAGTGCGCCAATAGAATGGTATCTGTATTAAAACAGTGCTGTTTCGACACAATAATTTGATATTGACTTGAAATAGGTTCCCAGCGTTCGCCATCTAACAGCATCTATTTCATCTCCTTTTCCCATACAAAAATATCTAATCATAGAAAAAAGAGCGATGCATGCAGCACCGCCCTTTTTGTTTACTGGCGAATTATGCTTGTTGTGGAGCACCTACCGGACAAACGTCTGCGCAAGCACCACAGTCGATACATGTATCAGCATCGATAACGTAAATGCTATCACCCTCTGAAATAGCGCTTACAGGACATTCAGCTGCACAAGCACCACAAGAAATACAATCTGTGTTAATATGATATGCCATTTTTAAGCACCTCCCTCTAATTTTCACCTTTATTTTACCATAGATCTTAAAAAAATCAATAGAATTCCATGGATATCTTGTAAAAAATAAGCAGATTTTTTGTTACAATATAATAAATTTAATTCTTTTCCAAGCCTTTTAATTGCTCTAGTTCCTCTTTATTCACCCTAATTTGACCGTCTTTAATTACCTTTACCTGTTTGGCATGAAATGTAGCAGGCGCTGCATCGGGAGCCTTATCCAAACGTATGGTTAGAATACCCGTTAATAAGTTTTGGTCAATTACGGTACCTTTTCCTTCCGGAGTGATTACAATGGCATTTACTTTTGGAATTGTACGCAGTAAATCCAAATAGGCATCCTGCTCAAATTTAAGACAGCACATTAGGCGGCCGCAAGTACCTGAAATTTTAACCGGGTTTAAAGATAATCCTTGTTCTTTTGCCATTTTAATAGAAACAGGTTGGAAACTGCTTAAAAATGTGGAACAGCAAAATGGCTTGCCGCAAACACCAAGCCCACCCAGCATTTTTGCCTCATCACGTACACCTATTTGACGCAACTCAATGCGGGTGCGGAATACAGAAGCTAAATCTTTTACCAATTCACGGAAGTCTACCCTACCTTCAGCTGTAAAGTAAAATAATACCTTACTGTTGTCAAATGTATATTCAACTTCTACCAATTTCATGTCCAATTTATGGTCGGCAATTTTTTTTAAGCAAATGTCGAACGCTTGTTTTTCTTTTTCATGATTTTCTTCTACTTTTTTTAAATCTTCTTTCGTAGCAACACGTATCACAGGCTTTAATGGTTGTACCAGACCTTCATCAGATACTTCCTTCCGTTCCATAGCTACTTCGCCGCATTCTACTCCTCGAGCAGTTTCTACAATTACTCGACTGCCCTTTATAATTTCCAAATCCAACGGGTCAAAATAATATATTTTACCTACATCTTTAAATCTAACACCAATTACTTGTGCCATTTTACCCTCCCATACATGTAAAATGTTGTATTATCTGCCTGCTGCTGTACGCAGTTTTGTGCATAGCAGCGTTACCAGAATTGTCATATTTGCGTTAAAGACCATAGCATTTTGTATTTCGGTTACTACTTGTCCCAGCTGAAATAATTTCGCTTTTGGTATTGCGCGGCATAAAGCGTTTACTTGCTCTGTCTGAGTCGATAAATAGCTGCTTCCACCTGCACGCTGTATACATGCATCACGAAATATAAGTGTTAACTGATTTAATACCTCTTTTAGCAAATCTTTATCCTTAATAAGAGGCGCTGTTGCCTGCAGTATTTCTATTTCTTTCGTATGAATTAACGCCTGCGCAATCTCTCCTGCAATTCGTACGGCTTCCGGATTTTCCTCTGCATCATCTTCTAAAGTAATTATCTGAGAACGTGAACGAATGGTTTGCAGCAAGCGGTTTGCTGTAAGACAAGTAAGTATAAATACAGTGTCGGCCGGAGGCTCTTCCAATACTTTCAGCAAAGCATTTTGTGCTTCCGCAGACATACTTTCCGCACGAAACAGCAAATATACTTTACATCCGCCTTCCTGAGATTGTATATACGCATCACTGCGAATTGCGCGTATAGCCTCAACCTTAAATGAACGCGGCGTCAGGCCGCCTTCTGCCAAATAAATATCAGGGTGAGAACCGGCACGTGCTTTGATACAACTGCTGCACGTTCCGCACGGTTTATTGTCTTGCGACCGACAAACCAATCCGGAAGCAAGTACGCGTGCCAGTTCTGTCGTCTTGGTATGATCTCCTTCAATGATGAGAGCCTGAGGTACACGCTTTTGCACAAACATTGTGTCCAACATTCTTTTGACCGGTTCGGAAACAGTACATTGTTCTAAATTCAGCATGTATCAGGCCCTCCCTTTCTATGAATGATTACGGATAACCCGTAATAATTTATTTTACCACTTTTATAGTCAGAAATCTATAGTTCTTTAAAAACATCACAATTTCTTCTGTAATCATTTCTCCCGGCATAACAACGGGCACACCCGGAGGGCACGGACAAGCAGTAGTTGCAGCAATTCTGCCAATGCTGTCTTCCAAATTGATTTCTTCCCACGCGGAAAATACAGCCTGCCGTACTGACATAACGGAATTTGGCAATGACGGAAGAACTGCATTGAGTTTTAACGGCGTTCTGTTGGGCAGTGCCTGAATTGCTTGCTCTACCCGTAAAAAATCTTGCTCAGTATGGAAAGGTGTTGCGATTAAAACAAGATTCGCATTATCTGCATACTCAGGTTCTACAAAGTGAGCTCGGAAAATTTCGGCAGCCTCTTCTCCCGTAATCCCTAATGATGCAGTTTGCAGAGTGATACGTACAGGGTCCGTTTCTCCTAAAGGCACAGCAATTCCTTTTGCAGCTGCTATTTTCTTAATATCTACAACACGCTTCTGCAATTGTAAATAAGCATTCTTCCCTTTTGTTTCTGCCCACTGCATACATAAATCCAAAGAAGCCATAATAGGATAGGAAGGGCTTGTAGAACCAAACAGCGCCATTGCGTCTTTTGCATTTGCTGCATACGTATCAGACGCCATATTCAAAAAAGCGCCTCCTGTCAAAACAGGCAAAGTTTTATGAGCAGAACAAGCAGTAATATCGGCCCCAAGATGAATCGGATGTAAATGTTCAGGCATTAAAAACAAATGACAACCATGTGCATTGTCTACCAATAACGGCACATGATAACGGTGACATACTTCTGAAATGCTTCTGATATCGGACAAAACACCAAAGTAATCGGGACTGGTAATATATACCGCCGCAGTATCCGGATATTGTTTTAAAAGGGATTCTACATCGTCCGGATGAATCCTTCCGGGGAAACCAAGTCCTGCATCTGCTCTTGGCAGGAGCCAAACAGGATTTAAGTCAAGCAATGCCATAGCATTGACAGCACTGCGGTGAAGGATACGATCCGTTAAAATTGTTTTTTTATTGCTGTCAGCCGAAACAAGACGCAGCATTGCCTGAATACATAAAGTGCAGCCTCCGGCAGAAAATAAGGTACGTGCTGTCCCAAATACTTGTGCTGCATGACGTTCCGCTTGTAAAATCGCGTGCTCTGCCTCGAACAGACTGTCTGTATCCGGCAGTTCAGTTACATCCAATTGCAGTAAATGATTCAATTGAGAAATCGGCTTTCCTGAATGCCCCGGCGTATGAAAAGCAGATCTTCCAAGACGATGATGCTGCACCAAAGCAGAATATAATGGTGTTTGATTCGACATATGTGTTCTCCTCTTCTTTACTTGACCTTATTATCTTATGAAACAAGTTTGTTTTCAAGCAAATTTTAAAACAATCCTTTGATATAACCATCATTCAAACAGTTTTGGTAATGGTACGTCCAATTGCTCTGATAATGCAATTAAAATTTCCAATGAAATATTTACTTTCATGTTTGGAGCTTCAATGATACTGAGATACGTCCGGCTGATATGAAGCTTTTCCGCCAATTCATATTGGTTCCAACCTCTTAATTTTCGATAGCCCGATACATTCATACTCAGTATGCGATAATAATTGATTCTTCTATATGCCATCTCTATTCCTCCTCCCTACTTTTAGTAGGATAATAACAAGATATCACATTTTAAGTAGGAAATCAACCCAAAATCATACTTTTAGTAGTATTTTTGCATCTTCGCTAAAAATGAATCATAAGGAATGTAAGGTTAGGTTAGAATAAAATAAGAATAACGTGTTATCAGAGTGCCAGATTCATTGGAACATTTGACGGTATCCTTTTTACAATATTGCTTCGCATTATGAAAGTGAGTATAATGAAGTTACAAAGATAAAGGAGCAAGAAGATATGAAAATGATAAAAAGATTTTCTTTACTATCTTTCGTATTCATCCTGGCATGTTCTATTGTTGGATGTCAGCAAATAGATGCTTCTCAGGAACAAAAACAGTTTGACCAATTCATCCAGCAAGAATTTGTAAAAACTATGGAAAATGATTATGTCGCGACTCATATATACATGCAAAATCCGGAATCGTTTGGAATAGATTTAAGTAAAACAGAAGTAAGTTTAGGCGCTCGCCCAAACAGTGACGGAGAAATAGTAACAGCTCAAGATAGTGATAATGCTTACAACACATTTCAACAATTTCATCGTAATGCTTTGACTGAGGAACAAAAAGATATCTATGATATTTACGAATATCAGGCTTCTTTATCCCAAAAGCTGAGCAACGAAAAATTCGACTATTACGGCTCCTATTTTGAAAGCATGAGTGGAATTCAATTTCAACTTCCCACTCTATTTGCAGACTGGCAAGTACGAAATGAAAAAGATGTACAAGATTTAATCACTTTGTTAAACGACACAAAACCCTATGTAGAAAGTGTATTGGAATATACAAAGAAACAAGAAGAAAATGGGCTGTTAATGCTGGATTTAGAATCAATTATTGAATATTGTGACAGTATTTTACAGCCCGGAGAGAACAGTGCGATACTGGCATCTATGAATACCAGTGTAGAACAATTGTCATTAGATACAGAAAAAACCGAAAAATACAAAAGTCAATTAAAAGAAGCCTTTTCTTCTTCGTTTTTACCTGCATTTGAAAGCATTCGCTCTACAATGGAGACTTTTCAGAAAACCGGCCGAAACAATACAGAAGGGCTTGCAAAATTTAAATATGGCAAGGAGTATTATGAGCTCCTTCTGCAACAGAGCATTGGAAGCAATAAATCTGTTGAAGATATCAGAGAAATGATGGAAGAAGCATTCAGCACACACTTATATAACTGTGCAAAAATTGTTATCAGCAACCCTGAATCCGTAGAACCGTTAATTTCTAATACGCTTCCCAAGACAGGATACCTCAGCTATACTGATATATTAGATGATATGAAAAACGTTATCTCCGAAGAGTTTCCGCCTGTGAGCAATTTAAATTATCATATTGAAAATATGAATGAAGAATTGGCTTCTAAGTCCGGTGTAACTGCTTATTTCAATATTCCAACATTGGATGGAGATTCCGTAAAACAATTGCGTGTGAACCCTATCTCCAATGATGTGTCCTCTATTTCTACCTTTTCAACAGTAGCACATGAAGGCTTTCCGGGGCACATGTACCAATATGCATATATGTATGAAAATGTAGGAAGCAACTATATTAAGGCTCTTTCCAATATCAGCGCGTATACGGAAGGATATGCCGTCTATGCCCAATATGAAGCGCTCTCGTATCTTGATGGAGTAGACCAAACACTTTTGGAAGCATATAAAGAAAATGAGTTGGCAACGTACTGTATGATAATTCTGGCAGATATCGGCATCCATTATGATGGCTGGTCAGTCGAGGAATTCAAAGAATTTATGGAATCAAAAGGATTTTCTCTGGACGATGCATCCATCCAGACGCAATACGCTCAATTACAGGCAAATCCTGCTGCATTTGAGCCATATTATGTGGGATATCATGAAATTATAAACATGAAAGAGGACGCACAACAGGTGCTTGGAAGTCGCTTTCATGAAAAAGAGTTCCACACAGCTTTACTGGAAAGTGGAATAGCTCCATTTCAAGTTGTACAGCAGCATATAGATGCTTATGTGGAAAAAAATAAATAATTAACAACGTTGTTAATTATAATCACCTTTTAGATAGTTTTTTTATAAATATTATGTTAACATTTATAATGTTTTATAAGGTAGTTTGTCTTATAAAATTACTGGGCAAATTAATATTGTTATCACACTTTCCTATTGGTAGCAAAATGAAAATTTTTCCGTTAGGAAATGCTTTAAATCATCTATGTTATAGCAACTTTTCCAAAATTAGAAATTTTGTTTGTTAATTAAGAACGTTGTAACATTTATTTGTTAGAAATTGTGATTCAATTTCTTTTATGTTATAACAACCTTTCAACAAATTCAAAATTAGAAATTTTGTTTGTTGTTAAGAACGTTGTAACGTTTATTTGTTAGAAATTGTGATTCAATTTCTTTTATGTTATAATCTTTTCAAAGAGGTGATACCATGGATTATCGCGATAGATTAAAAGAACTGCGTATACAAAATAAAAAGGGGCAAAAAGATATTGCCCTTTTATGTGATGTGTCTGATTCTACCGTAGGACATTGGGAGAAAAAACGCAGACACATGACGATTGATTGTTTGATTAAACTATGCAAGTACTACAATGTCAGTGCCGATTTTATATTAGGATTTTCTGATACCCCAATTCAATTAACCGATTTAAATGTAGATACATCTATGGAAACATCACAACAAAAGAAAAGTTCCTAATCTTTTCGTCATATGAACAATCAAAAGAGGTAATTGTAATTTTACAATTACCTCTTTTTAAATATCTGGTTATATGTTATCTCTCACTTCCTATTTTTAGAAAAAATGTATAAAATAATCTATATTTGCAATAAATAATATCAGTGTTTTTCAACCTCTATATGTTAAAATTTTTCACTATTGCCTGTTTGATAGAACTACTCCTATAAATATCATTATTTCTGTAATTTCTCAACATGAAAATAAACTTTCTGATATAAAAATAAGTACTGTATAACATAATACTTGATGAACCATTCAATTATCTCATATTTTTTACCGAATGAATAAACAAACATCATTATTTTAAATCAGCTTCATCAAATTACGTTTATATAACGTATTTCATTGAAAAACATATGCTAAAGTCAAGTAAAATACGTTATATAGACGTGGAGCGTTCAACATGAAGAAAATTATTTACGGAAAGAATAAAAATATTATCAGCACCAACTTAAAAATTTACAGAATGAAAAAGAACTTATCTCAAAGCCAACTTGCCGCTAAAATGCAGACCATGAATGTGAACATGGATCAACAAATGATTAGTAAAATAGAAAATAACGCCAGATTTGTAACAGACTACGAACTGGCATGTTTCTGTTTGATACTTGAAATTGATTTAAAAGATATGTTAGGTCATTTTTACAACGAACTTGAAACATAAATATAAATAAAAAAGAGGGGTATTTTATTTACCCCTCTTTTTATTGCATTATTTTTTAATGTTGCGATAATACTTTTCATTCAAAATTCGTTTGCCTTTTGGCGTCATAGGTTTTCGCTCATATCTCTTTTTACCGGTTCCTCCTTTTGGAGGTTTTCTGGTTGCCGCCACAATCACCACAACAACAATTAAAATACCAATTGCAATACAAATCCAGAATACAACTCCCAACCAAGTTTGTGTGGTATTGGATGGCGTTACATCGGTTCCCTTTGAAATAATACCTGCAGCCTCACTGTCTACAGAAACTTCCGGAAGAGAAATCTCACTGCTTTGAGAAAGGCTGTTATCTTGTGAGGTAGAATCCTCAGATGAAACAGACGTTGTTTCCTCACTGCCTGTTTCCATAGTTCCTGACACATTTTGTTTCGAACCGACGCTGGATTGCTCTGAACTTCCGGTTCTTCCATTACTCTGCGTCTGCATTGCAAATACCGGTAAGCTCATAAACGAAAACAATAGCATAAACATTAGAATGGATACAATCCCTCTGGCTAATTTCATTTATATTCCTCATCACTTATCTGGTGTTATACTTTTGTGTATACATACTTTTTCTATTATAACAGATTATAGCAAAAATTTTGACACATTCCTTTAACTTTCTTTGAACAATTGCAAATCTATTGTAAAGAGGATATAAATACATCACCTACATAAGCGATTCCAACGTTTTTACCAGTGCATCTCCAAACAGCTGCCCCGAATATTTTACTTCATCAATGGTATTCACTTCTGTACCGAACTCTACCAACAATGAACCATGTGTTGCATTCATATTATAACGACTATTTGTAAAATTGAGAGGCCGGATAAAGGATTGTTCAATATTTGCACAGTTTTGCTGCAACCGTAATGCCAAACGTAAATTTAGTTCCCAATCCGGAAAACCTAGGGAACCATCACCGTCATAGCCGGATAAAATCATAATTTGCGCTGCTTTTCTGCCATTAATCACAGTTGTAGGTTTGATTCTGGTAGATTCTCCTCCCAATGCGTCGCGATGAACGTCTATTGTAACTTGAATGGTCGGATTTTCATTTAAATTACGTTGAATCGTTTCCCATGAGCGATTATATGCGCCTGTATAAGGGTCATCATGAATCGTTGTATCATGTATGACTCCTATGCCTGCCTCTTCCAGTTTCTTTGTAATTTCATTGCCCACCGCAATTACGTTTAAATTCTCATCTCTGGAGCGTGTATCTAAACTGGAATAAAAATTAGGCATTTCCGTTTTTAAAAAGGATTCTCCCGTATGGGTATGATAAATTAGTACTTGCGGTGTTCCGTCTTTTTTAATTTTTACATCAGGTGAAAGTCCCAACTCTTGTGCAATATCCAGTTCATAATCTGTATCGTTGCGAACTGTAATATTCTCATATTTTAATCCTACATTTGCAATCTGCATTTCGTTAATAGGGTATGCTGTCCCTTCATATACCGTATAATCCGGCTCAGGAGGCACATACGCTTCTGAGGATGACTGCCCAACCGTTTCTTCAGATGTAACGGTACTTTCTGTAATTTCCGGTACAGAAGACGCCTGAGAAACCATTTCTTCTACTTCTGACACGCTAAAGTATGCATCGTCATATCCATTTTTCATCACCTCTACAGCTCCGTCAGGCATAATAAACCCTGCGGCTGTTAACGCTGTATTGTTCTGGTTAGACAACAATGCCGGTACAAGACGAATAGAAAAACAAGCTACTGCAACGGTGGTAACTAAAACAGCGCCTACCCGCAGCAACAGTTTTCTTCCGCGTTTTGTTTCTATGACCATAAACAACCTCCCGAAGTGTTTCACTGCAACCGCCTACCTCCTATTTTTATACATTCCTGTAATACTAGAATTCTATTATTTTTCGTTTCTATCATTATATTAATATTATTGAATAAAATACGGCGGTTTCTGTCGAGGCTTTTATTTTGTTAAAAGTTCAAAATCATTGACGGTAAAACAAGGATTTAACGCAGCATTAATTGCCATACCAATCATTCTGGCCCCGCGTTGTATCAACAAATCAATTTCTCTGGGGGTAACAAACATAGCAGCTCCGTTTGGGCTTACCATTTCTCTGAGCTTCTCTTTTTCTTCATCTGTTACATGTTCTTCTCCAAGTAAATCCACAGCAACTGTTGCAGCATCTACCACCGTAGGTACTCCAACAGATATCACGGGAACACCCAATAATGCCTGATCTATTTGCGGTCTGCGGTTTCCAACACCTGCTCCCGGTGCAATTCCTGCTGTACTGATTTGCACTGTTTTGCCCAATCTTTCTAAACTTCTGGCGGCCATTGCATCAATTACAATCACAGCTTTGGGTCTTAATTGCTGTGTTAAGCCTTTTAAAATTTCTGCTGTTTCCATTCCTGTATTTCCCAATACATCTGTACTTACAGCCGCTACCGAACGGAGCTCCGATATACCTGTAATACGCTCCAGTTCCTTTTTTACATGGCGGGTTGCCAATATTTGTGCAATTACCTTTTCTCCCAAAGCGTCCGGAGTAATTGCAGCATTCCCTAAACCTGCTACCAGCACTTCGCCGTTTTCAGGTAAAAAAGGTTTGATTTCATCTGAAACGACCTGTAAAAACCGATTGTTTTCGTCTAATGCATCACTTAAGGGAGGCATTTCAATGGTAATGTATTCGCCCGGTGCCATGCCTGTATCTTTTATATGACACGGAACCGTAATATGACTAATTTTACAGCGGTCTTTCTCTTTGATTTTACAAGGTACATCCAACAATTCCGATTGTCCGCCTTCTTTTAATTCCAATGCTAAGTCTGTACGAAAAAACATTTGCAATCTGACTCCTTTTCTGTTATAATCATTCTGTTAAAAAATCTATGGATAAACGCAAAAATATATTGCTTTTTTAGCATGTCCATGTTATTATTATCTGTACGTGAACAAATATATAAGGAGGTGGAATTATGCCTAACATTAAATCCGCAAAAAAACGCGTAAAAGTGATTGCTACTAAAACTCTTAGAAATAAAGCAATTAACACAGCTTTGAAAACCGATATTAAAAAAGCAAACATTGCACTTGAAAATAAAGACGCAAATACAGCTGAGGCTGTTAAAGTTGCAATCAGAGCAATTGATAAAGCTACTGCAAAAGGTATTCTTCATAAGAATACTGCTGCCAGAAAAAAATCTGCGCTTGCACAAAAGCTTAACGCTGTTAACGCATAATTGCTATGCATAACACAAAAGCAGAGCCGAGGGCTCTGCTTTTTGCATTTTGTAATGACAAGGACCGCAGCAAAGCCTAAAAATTTCCTAGTTTTTACTTCCTTTTTTCTCCATGACAAATTATGTGGATAGGTTGACTTTTTCAATATTTTTGGGTATCATATACTTAAACACAGATTTATAATTATTGGAGGTGCTCTATAAATGAAACATTGCAATAAATTTCGCTGGTTAATCGGAATTCTGTCTTTGGCAGCTGTTGTCGCGGCAACTGTAGCAGCTGTTGTAGTTTATCTTGAAAAGAAAAAGAAAGACGAAGAGGATCTTGAGCACTACTTAGATTGCTCTATCCAGTAATCTATAAAAACAATGCGAGTAGGTATTATGCCTACTCGCATTTGTTTTTTATCCTTTATCCGATGGTTTTGCGCATAATGCTGCAATATAACCAAAAAATACTGCTGCTCCAATTCCGGCTGCGGCAGCTGTAACACCACCTGTAAAAGCACCCAGAAAACCTAAACTTTCAACGGCTTCCATTGTACCTTTTGCAAGTGTATATCCAAAACCTGTTAATGGCACTGTAGCACCTGCTCCCGCGAAGTTAACCAATGGTTCATACAAACCAACAGCTGTTAGAAATACTCCCAAAGTAACAAAAAGAACTAAAATTCTGGCAGGTGTCAATTTGGTAAAATCAATTAATAGCTGACCGACCACACAAATAAGACCTCCAACAACAAATGCGATTAAGAATTCCATAAATTTCACCTCAGTGACTATCTTTTCCCTAATAGCATATCATTATGCAAGGTATACTATAGAAAGAGGCACAATATAGAAAGGATGAAAATACGTGCAGAAAAAAACAATTTTTTTCGATATTGACGGAACCTTATTGGATTGTTGGCACAATAAACCATTTACCATTCCAAACAGTAATCGGCAAGCACTTCAATTGTTAAAGCAACAGGGACACCAAATCATTGCTTGTACCGGCAGACACGAGGCCTTTTTGAAAAAATATTTTCCTAATATCTTTGAAAGTTATATTACTATGAACGGTTCTCACATTGTTTATCAAGGAGATATCATCTACGATAGAATTTTTTCTCACGAAGAAGTATCTTATCTGATGAAGCATTTTGATAATGTAAAAGCACGGTATGCGTTCATTGGAAAAGTTTGTGCTTGGTGCAGAAATATGGACCCGGACTCCATTCGTTATTTTAACCGAATATATGGAATGGATGATTTTGCAAAGACAGAATGGAATCCCGGTGATGTAACTGCAAACAGCCTTGAGTTTATGTTTGATACGGAAGAAGAATTTGACCGCTGTAAAACTGCATTTGACGGCAGCATGATACTAAACAGACATAGGGGGAATGCTTCTGCTGATTTGGCATTTGTAGGAAATGATAAAGGAAATGCCATTCGACTGTTGACCAAACATGCAAATATCGACCTGAAAGATACGATTGCCTTTGGAGACGGAAATAACGATGTATCTATGTTAAAATTAGTCCATTGCGGCATTGCCATGGGCAATGGGACAGAAGAGGCGAAACAAGCTGCGGATTTTGTAACAGATTCCATTTTTGACGACGGCATTTATAAAGCTTTAATTCGGTTAAATTTGGCAAACCCGCCTATCCCAAAAGCAAACAGATATAAAAATCAAATAATAAAAAACGGTACCTAATGGTACCGTTTTTTATTATAACTTTAATCTGCTGTAATGTGTACTTACCACCAAACAAAGCATAAATTTATCCATGATATTTAACGCTTTGAATACTTCATCAAAAGGATCATCCAGATTTTGCAGTATGGTATCAAAAACACGGTTCATTGCAAATTCTACCATATCCTCTATATCATGATTAATTGGAATATGATCCTTTTCCAAACGCAATAAAACTTGTTTTTTCACATGGATATGCCATTCTTTTAAAAAATCAGGATCTCCGTACTCACTCATTAAAATAGATACGGTCTTTTTATTTTCTTGTACATACTGTGCCAATGCACGATTACATGCAATTTCGCGTGACATATCTGCTGTATATTTTTTCTCTTCTGTTATTTCCATAATACTTTTTACAGTATCATTGCCTATCTCATGAATCAATGCCGCTATATTTTCATAATGCACATAAAAGCATGCTCGTGAGATACCTGCTACCTGGATGATTTCTTTTACAAAAATCTTATTCGCAGGTTTGATATTTGTTAACTCCAAAAATGCTCTTTTAATTTTATTTCTTGTTACTTCAGTACATTTATATTTCACAGCCCACCAATACTCCCCACTGCCCTCTGGCAATCAATTATATTGACAACATATTCAGTACAAAATATCAAAAATAAAACTTTAGACTTTTTAATTTTATTTAAAACAAAAAATCAAAATTATGTAAACTGCTTTTTATTTTTAACAATCCCCAAAAACATTCTCAATTTGCATTGAGCCCCCATATGCTTTTACAGTACTGTATATGTTAATCACAATTAGAAAATGCATCCTAATCCAAATAAGTTATATGCGGAAATTCAAATTAACGTATATTATTAGGAAAATGCTTTTCATACGATAATGCCGGATTGTTTTGGTCTAATATTAAGAACGAAAATATTTAGATTTTAGAATACCGTCATTCAAATAACGTTTCATACCTATTTTGCCTTGTTTACATTCAAATTTAAGCAGCTTATCTCCGCAATACATTAAATACCCCCACTGTTGCTCTTGTACTCTGCCTTTCATCTTATTGTTAACAGCAAATTTCAATTCAGTTCCATCTTCTACCAAAAATACTAAAACCATAGCAGTTATTTTCGAATAGATTTTCCCATCTGGTCCCTCAAATTCTGAACGTTCTGTTTCTGTACGAGCCAATTTTGCACGTACATGCTTAATAACATTCTTAGAAACTTTTGTACGAACATAAATAAGAGCTCCAATCACCCCTACCGCTAAAACCGCAATAATCAGTGCATAATACCATTCCATTGACATTCCCCCATATCTCTTAAATCTATCTATATTTTAACATAAGAACACGTTTTATACAAGATTTCTGCAAAATATCACATAGAAAATGTTAAATATTAACGATTTAGATTATCTTGTGCGACATAAGACTTGCCCATTTCAGTTAACATAACCTGTCCTCGTTTGATATAAGGTATATCAAATAAATAATCCGGATTTTTCTTTCCTTGCTCCACTAACTGATGTAACAATAAAAAGATATCGCTGACCTCATATATTGCGTAATCAGATTGGACGGTAATAAAAACTTTATAACTTATTTTTATGAAACCTTTTTCACATAAAGATTGTAAAACGGATGCACGTTGTTTGACAATTTCCATGCTATCATGTTTTGTCTCTAAATGCACATGGTTTAATGCAGTTGATATTAAAGAACGTTCCTTTGAGCTTCTTAACTCCAGTCTTACGATAGGATAACGAGTACGATTCGCAATTTGAAAAATAAAATTCTTTTCATCCGGTGACAATTGTTTCATTTTGTTTCACACTTCCTCATTTTAATAAATTATGGTATAACATGCAAGAAACTACAAAGTAATTTCTAATTGACAGAACATTAAAACCGTTCTCTTAACAACCAAAATTATGAATATTGAAAGATATTTTTAAGGTTTGTTTTGTTGCTGTTTTGAGGTTATTATAACATAGATAAAATATTGTGGTAATGTTTTTTGTATTAATATGAAACTGTTCGGTCCATCTCTAAAATGAAATATTGTGTTGTTGCAGTAAAAATATTTTTACTGCAACAAATGTGCATAAATTTATGACATGATTCATTTTGCAAACTGTCAGTTGGCACATAAAAAGGTGTAAGTAAGACATATATTCTCAATAATATGAATGAAATAATTCAAATCCTGTAAAATTATAATAAACATAAGTATTATTGCATGAAATATCATTCTATTTTTTTCTCAATAATAAAAGAGATATTTTTTTTACAAAAAATGGATTGTGAGAAATATCAAAAATATTTTCTAAATTTTTGTTGACTTTGTTGTGATTCTGGTCTATAATAGAATTCATAGTCATAAAGAAGAATATATCTTTTTATATTAAAAATGCAAAATTGTATATATTTAAGCATAGATGATATCTTCTTTATTATTTTTAAAAACCAATTTATTTTTTGCAAGAAAATATAAATTAACTTGCAAATTCGCACTTCCTTTTAGCTCTTATTAATAATAAAATAATAAGTGTTAAAAGGAGGTACGAACAGTATCATACAATATTGCTGGTATCCTCCTTACTGTGATAGCGTGCGTGTATCTTGAAAGTTTTGTTTTTATGACACCAAAACAAAACCGGTTTTAGTGCGATGAACACGATTATATTTCAATTATTTTGTACTCTCTCCCATTTTTCTCTCTCTCATTAAATAAATACAAAGTAATGAAAATTCAACATCACGGATACGCATGTAGATCCCTTTTCATGATTACTCCTAAATCGCTCTGTCGAAAATTTTGAAAACGGGAAAAAAGACCTACCTATAATAAGGTAGGTCTTTTTTTGTGCAATTATTTACTTGATAAATTCTTTGATAGATGTAATATCTAATCCTTGGCACTGTTCAAAAAAACATTCCAATTCTTGTGCAATCAATTTAGTGCCGCCAGTTTGATTACTCTCAATGTTTAAAGGCATAAGAGGGTCGTGAACACTTAGGCGCAACAAAAACCATCCATCCCCATTCCCTTTGTCAAAGGAACAGCGTATCCCCTCATGATTATCGGGCGCGATTTGCCAATGTGCTTTTTTCTCAGCGAAGGTATTTAACTGTTGAATAATACGATTACCACAACTACGAAAATCCGTTTCTGTAATCGGTAACCGCAACTCAACAGTTTCGATTGGCTCTTGTAAAGACTGTAACAAATCTTGCAGCTGTTTGCCTTCTTTTTTTAGGTTTACCATTTGAATGACAATTTTTGTAACAAGATATGCACCGTCATCTAAAAATTGATTCTCACGGAAAGCCGCATGTCCTGAAGTTTCAATTGCAAGAGGAGAAGAAATTCCCTGTTCATTTAAACGGATGGATTCGTTAATGACATTCTTATACCCACGTTTGAATCTATGATGTTTACCACCTAAATGTTGTTCAATAAATACTTTTAGACCACTGGAAGTGATGGAATCTGTCACAACTGTTCCACCCGGACACTGCTCCAAAGCAATTGCAGAAGCCAGTGCAACCAAACGGTTGCGATTAATTTCGGCTCCTGTGCTGTCTACGGCACCTCCACGGTCAACATCCGTATCAAAGATAACCCCTAGGTCTGCTTTTGCTTTTACAGTTGCTTTACACACCGACTCCATTGCGTTCTTATCTTCGGGGTTTGGAATATGGTTTGGAAACATACCGTCCGGCTCCAAAAATTGACTCCCTGTAATGTCCGCTCCCAAAGGTTTCAACACACGATGTGCGTAAAATCCCCCTGCTCCGTTACCTGCGTCTACTACAATATGGAATCCTGTTAAAGGCAGTTCCCCTTCTTTGGCTCCCACACCTTCCAAAATCATACGTTGTAATCTATGGCAGTATCTGTCCATAGAATCACTTTTTTCAACAATTCCTTCTTTTTTAAGCGGAGTTTTGTTCTCTTGTGCGTATTGCAAAATTTCAGTGATATCTTTGCTGTCCAAACCACCGTATTTTGTAAAAAATTTCAAGCCGTTTCTATAAAACGGATGATGACTTGCTGTAATTTCAATTGCGCCTTGACATCCAAATTCCTCGATTGCAAAAAACATAGAAGGAGTAGAAGCCAATCCGCAATCCAATACTCTTGCTCCTGTTTCAGATAACGCTGTCATCGCAGCATTTGAAATGCGGCCAGCAGAAATACGGGAGTCATGTCCTACTGCAACCACAAGACAATCAGATGACATGTGAAATTTTTGTTCCAACCAAATGGCAAAACCTTTACAAATCCGTTTTACCACATCATCTGTTAAATTAATTTCGTATCCGCCGCCCTCGCTAGCAACACCGCGAATATCCGTTCCGCTTTTTAAGCTGCTCCAGAATTGGTCCAACATATCTTTACTCCTTTATTTTTTTGCTTTGCGTTCATCTTTAAATGTTTCATCTACAATTGTTTGGTTAAAGTCGTGCAGCAACTGCGGCGCGTGTTTAATATGCGAATAACAATAATCAAACATTTGTGTAATCATTTCCACTTGGTCTCGACGTGAAATATGAAAAATTCCTTTATGCGGTTTATAATACAAGTACATATGCATACCGCCTGTTTTGGTAGGCAAAATAAAATCCGTTTTCAAACGGTAAGCACCATGCTTTTCATAAAATTTTAATCGGCGTTCCTGCTGTAATGCATAGTCAGGGTCTTTAGAATCGACACGTTCGGCACAAAGTAAAACGCCGTTAAACGGACCACAGTATTTTTGGTAGATTGCCTCAAATAATTTACCTCCATAGCCGTCATTTTGATATGGCGGTAAAATAGCCAGCAAATCTAACCATAGGGTTTGAGATTCTACCATACTGCATACGGTAGCGTAACCAATTAAGTCGTCTCCACGTTTATACAATAAAATTTTATATTGATTGTGGTGCATCATCTGCTCCATACGCTCATAATTATAAAATTCATCGGGAGGAAATTGCTCTTGCAAACAATGAAAAATGGTAGGCAAGTCCTCCATAGAACCTAACTCCAGCCTTAAAGACGGCTGTTCGGCTATACTATCCATATAAAATCTCCTTTTGTCGAAATTTTAGATTATTATAGCATAGAAAAAATTGCAAAGCAATTTTTAACTGATAAACGTTGAAACGTTTTCCTTCTAGAAATTACATAGCAATTTCTTTTATGTTATAACAACCCTGCAACAAACTCAAAATCACAGATTTTGATTGTTGCTGGAACGTTTTAACGCTTTTCTGTTAGAAATTACATAGCAATTTCTTTTATGTTATAACAACCCTGCAACAAACTCAAAATCACAGATTTTGATTGTTGCTGGAACGTTTTAACGCTTTTCTGTTAGAAATTACATAGCAATTTCTTTTATGTTATAACAACCCTGCAACAAACTCAAA
>ERZ827043.672-NODE-672-length-41540-cov-23.009401_pt1 | contig 41540 bp, 36 predicted proteins | sample MGYA00519923_ERZ827043 | MGnify/ENA primary metagenome ERZ827043 (study PRJEB31778, sample SAMEA3449251) | human gut metagenome | biome: human gut; feature: human-associated habitat; material: faeces | place: United Kingdom | collected 2010/2012 ... | reverse complement strand
CGAGCTGATGCCTTTCAAGAATTTGTTCAATGACAATCTTGCATAAAGAAAGACAAAAAAACAGCGGTGCGGGTGCAATCAGAAATCTACAATCAAAGCCCATATATGGACGGCTGGAACAACAGCTATCCGCATATGGGCTTGCTTTTTCGTTGTGTCAGAACGGAAACTATCACATATGGAAGGCCCACACATGGGAAATCCATGTGTGGCAAATCCGCATCTGGAAAATCCCGAACAGTAATAACCAAAGAAAGAAGTACCGAAAGAAACAAACATCCATCAATCTATCTTGATAGATGCCGTTGTTGGTTTTACTGTTGACGGAAAACCCGACGTCGGTAAAACCGTCAACGGAATTGCTGTCATCGGAAAAGCCAACGCAAAGAAATACGAACTAAGTAATCACGAAAGAATCAAATACTATCCAGATAAAGTATCCAGCCAGCAATTAGAACGCAGATGGTTCGCCCCTCTGCTGAGCTGAAAACGATAGGATAGTTTTTTGTACAATTTAGGGTTGAATATTTGGGATTTTCCCGTCTGTAAGCGGCGCAAAAGGACAGAAACGTATGATTTTATATCTTTGCGTAAGCACGGTTCATACAACAGGTAAATGCCGATTTTCGACCCTGTCCATAGTGTTATTCTAAATTTTCGCAAGCGTTGCAAGGAAAAACGGAAGATACCGGATGACCACGACATTTGCTTCCGCTGAAGCGCCAAACGGGGTGCCGGCTTTTGCTCTTGCGAGATAGACACTGATTATGCAGACTGCCGTTGCCTAAGCAGTCTTGTTATATTTCTGCCGCAGTCCCCGGCGCAGTGCGCAGCTCCTGCCGAATTTTTCGAAAGCGTTCCGGGACTTCGGAAAGCTCCATCTTTTGCGGCGCATCGACCGTACCCGCTTCCTTTGCAGTTTCGTAATACCAGCACTTGTAGTCTACCATTTCCATGGTGTGCTGTAATTCCACCATCTGCTGTTTCAGGACTTCTTGTTGGTGGTGGAACATGGCAAGTCGAAGATCGATCGTGTCGTCGCCTTGCAGTGCCATTTCGATGTACTGCCGGATGTCTTTGATGGACATTCCGGCTTTTTTCATGCAGCCGATGACCTGCAGCCATTCAATATCCGATTCCTGAAACATACGAATACCGCCGGAGGAACGCTCCACAAAGGGTAGCAGCCCCTCTTTGTCGTAGTAGCGCAAAGTGGATGCTGTAACCCCCAGCAGCTTCGCCATTTCGCCCACCGTGTAAACCATTTGAAAACCTCTCCGAATTTTTTCAAAACTCTCTTGACTTAAAGTGTACTTTAAGTTGTAGGATGTACATGAAGTTTAAAGATAGCATACTTCCAAACAGAGAATTTGTCAATCATAAGGAGGAGAATTGGACATGAACAGGCCTTATATTTTCTGCCACATGATGACCGCTTTGGACGGAAAGATCATGGGCAGTTACATGGAAACGCCGCAGGGCAGCGCGGCGGGCGATGTGTTTTATGACATCGCCTTCGGGAAAGAACCTTTTTATCATCATCAGGGCTGGCTGTCCGGCAGAGTGACAACGGACGATAACTTCACCTTCTATAAAAAGCCGGATCTGGACGAAAATGCACCAGCTGTTCCGGCAGGTGATTTCATTGCGCAGCCGGACTTCGGAATGTTCTATGTTTCCGTAGACCCCCACGGAAAGCTTGGGTGGGAAAGCAGTACCCTGCACTATGTAGACACCACCGCCCATGTCGTCGAGGTGCTGACAGAACAGGTCGGCAACGCCTATAGAGCCTTTTTGAGAAAGCAGGGAATTTCTTATATTATCGCGGGCAAAACGGAACTGGATTACGGTTTGGCTCTTTCCAAGTTGAAAGAAAAATTCAATATTGAGACCCTGATGCTGGGCGGTGGCGGCGTACTGAACTGGTCGTTCCTGCAAGCGGGGATGTGCGATGAGATCAGCATCGTGCTGGCAGCAGCGGCAGACGGGAGCCCGGATACACCGCCGGTTTTCCGAGCCAGAAAAGGCCTTTCGGAAAACAAGGCTCTTGGCTTCACGCTGAAAGAGACAAAGGTCATGGACGGCGGGGCAGTCTGGCTGCGCTATACAGTCAATCAATGATCCTTCACAGGAGGTTTTTATTATGAAGTATGAACACAAAGAACAGTTCGAGAAGATCAATGTATTCGGCACGGGAACGGCAAATACCGCTTATGCTCAGTTTTTCATTGGCAATTCGTTTCTGAATCCGCTGACAGACCCGAAAGGCGGTTTGTTTGCCGCCAATGTGACCTTCGAGCCGGGGTGCCGCAATAACTGGCATATTCACCATGCAGACAAAGGAGGCGGTCAGCTCCTGATCTGCACGGCTGGTGAAGGCTGGTATCAGGAAGAAGGCAAGGCCGCTGTCAGTCTGTATGAGGGCAGCGTCGTGATGATTCCCGCCAATGTCAAGCACTGGCACGGTGCGAAAAAGGATAGCTGGTTCAGCCATATTGCCGTGGAGGTTCCCGGTGAGCATTGCAAGAATGAGTGGTGTGAGCCGGTATCCGATGAAGAATACACAAAGCTGTAAAGGAGGAATGGAACATGGCAGTCAAACAGACGGCGGGCAGAGATGCCTTGGGCGAATTTGCCCCGAAATTTGCGGAACTGAACGATGATGTGCTCTTTGGCGAGGTCTGGAGTCGAGAGGAGCAGCTCAGTCTCCGCGACCGCTCCCTTGTGACTGTCATTGCGCTGATGGCCCAGGGGCTTACTGATGAAAGCTTCCGCTATCACTTGATGACGGCAAAGAAGAACGGCATTACAAAGGATGAAATCGCGAAGATCGTGACCCATGCAGCCTTCTACTGTGGCTGGCCCAAGGCGTGGGCAGTTTTTCGCATGGCAAAGGACATCTGGATCGAGGAGGAGAAACAATGATTTTGAATGAAACTTACCCGCTGGCAAACGGCGTTCAGATTCCCAAGCTGGGACTGGGCACCTGGTTTATTGACGATGCTAAGGCAGCGGAAGCCGTTCGTGCGGCGGTCAAGCTGGGCTATCGCCTGATCGACACCGCACAGGCTTATGGAAATGAGCGCGGTGTCGGCGGGGGCGTGCGCATCTGCGGCGTTCACCGGGAAGCGCTGTTCGTTGCCAGCAAGGTCGCGGCAGAGTTGAAAACCTACGAGGATGCGGCAAAGTCCATTGATGAAACGCTGGAAAAGATGGGGCTTGACTACCTTGACCAGATGATCATTCATTCTCCCCAGCCGTGGAACGAGTTTCGTGTGGGGAAACGATATTATGAAGAAAACAAAGAGGTCTGGCGTGCGCTGGAAGATGCACAGGCGGCAGGCAAGGTTAAGGTCATTGGCGTGTCCAATTTTTTGAAAGATGATCTTGAAAACCTGCTCAGTTCTTGCCGCGTAAAGCCCATGGTCAATCAGATCCTCCTGCACATCAGCAACACCGATTTGGCATTGGTGAACTTCTGCAAAACGCAGGGCATTCAAGTGGAGGCATACTCTCCCATTGCCCACGGCGAGGCGCTGAAAAATCCGGCGATTGTGGAGATGGCAAAGAAGTATGGCGTATCCGCCGCTCAGCTCTGCATCCGCTATGCTCTTCAGCTTGGAGCCGTTGCGCTTCCCAAGACAGCAAATCCCACCCACATGGCAAACAATGCGGACGTGAATTTTACAATCTCCGAGGAAGATATGGAGGCTCTCAAAAATATGGAACACATCGCTGACTACGGTGAATTTAACGCATTTCCCGTGTTCAGTGGAAAGCCTCTGGCATGAGGAAGAAACATGAAATGAAAACTTTGATTTTGTATTACTCCTACGGCGGCAACACAAAGCGCATTGCCGAGATGATCCAGAAGGAAATCGGCGGGGATATTGTCCGCATGGATACGGTTGTTCCCTACGATGGCGATTATGATACAGTTGTCAATCAGGGACAGCGTGAGAATGCCAAGGGCTATTGCCCGGAACTGAAACCGCTGCACATTGACTGGAAGGCTTATAACACCATTATTCTGGGTTCTCCTGTCTGGTGGTACACCTTTGCGCCCGCCATGCACAGTTTTCTGAAGCAGACTGACCTGACCGGAAAGATCGTTTATCCGTTTGCCACCAACGGTGGCTGGATGGGACATACGCTGAAGGATTTTGAGAAAGCCTGCAAATGCGCGATTGTGAAACCAGGCCTTGGTGTGCGGTTCGATGAATCCACGCTCCGTACTCCGGAAAAAGAAATTCGGGCATGGATTAAAGCAATTCACGGATAATCAATCTGCGACTTTCAGCATCCATCGCAGAAATAGTAAGGGCTTGGGACTATCCCCAAAATGAAAACAGAGCGTTTCGGCAGTCAGCCGGAACGCTCTGTTTTTCCGGTGTGGGTACTCACCGGATTTGCTTGCTCTGCAAGGAAATCCCGGTCAACCCACGCCGTTTATCGCAAGTGTAGCTACACTTGCTGTGCTTGCTCTTTCTCCAACAATCGCATTGACTCGAACGTTTGTTCTTGTTATAATTGGAATGAGAGATTGAAAAAAGCCTTGGAATGCAGCTAATTTTCATTGGCAAATGGCGGCACCGCCGCCTTGATTACCTATCTGCACAGCAGAGCATTGCTGTCAAGGACGCGCAGCGAGGCGAAGCCAATTCCTTGACAGATTTGCTCGGCTGTGCTACCAGCCATCCCGAAATTACGGAGGACATACGAAGATGAAAACAGACAATTTCTGCAAAGAGAACCGTCCCGAAGCGAAGAAGAAATTGCGCCTGCCGGATCAGTTGGAGCTGGTGATGGAGGACGGAACTGTGTATCGTGTGCGCAGCTTCTTTGTCGCAGAACAGCAGATGGGCGAGGTGCTGGACGCTCTCTCCCTCGAAAAAGTCAATCGGGAGAACTGAATCCCGGCACATTGCCCAGTGGAATCCATAGCCGTGCTGTGGTATAATCCTTGTAGATTTCTGATTGTATCACGCACTGCATTTCGGGAGGTTAAATAAGAAAATGCAGGAAAACTATATCGTTGGTATTTACGCACGGCTGAGCCGGGACGATGAGCGTGCCGGGGAATCCGTGTCCATCGAAAATCAAAAGGAAATGCTCTCCCGCTATGTGCGGGAACAGGGCTGGACGCTGTACGATTATTACTGTGATGACGGCGTTTCGGGTACGACCTTCGACCGTCCGGGACTGAACCGGCTGGTGCAGGACGCTACGGATCACAAGATCAATCTTGTCCTCTGCAAAGACCTATCGCGCCTCGGAAGAGATTACATCGAAGCGGGCAAGTACACAGACTTTGTGTTTCCGTCCCTCGGCTGCCGGTTCATCGCGCTGAATGACGGCGTTGACACGCTCCGCAAGAACAATGAGATGCTGGTCATTCTGAAAAATGTGATGAATGACCTTTATGCGCGGGACACCAGCAGCAAGATCAAGGCAGTTAAGCTGTCCACGTTCAAGAGCGGCAAATATGTCGGCTGCTATGCGCCCCTCGGCTATAAGAAAAGCGAAGCGGACAAGCACGTTCTTGAGATCGATCCGGTAGCGGCTCCTGTGGTGCGGCACATCTTTGACCTGCGCTTGCAGGGCTACGGCTTTCGCAAGATTGCCTTGCAGCTCAACGCAGAAAAAATCCCTGCACCAAGGAGCTTCTATTATATGGCAGAGGGACGGGAAAATCTGCGGGGCGAAACGCCGTTCTGGAACGATGTGACCGTGAAAACCATTCTCCGCAATGAGGTTTACATCGGTCACATGGTACAGAACAAAACCGGGACGGTGTCCTACAAGAACCACAAGCAGGTCAGCAAACCGGAATCCGAGTGGATCAAGGTTGAAAACACCCATGAGCCGCTGATCTCACAGGAAACGTGGGACGCTGTTCAGCGGATGGACAACCACCCGGCGAGAGGGCGAAGCGGCAAGAACGGCACGATTGCCCTGTTCGGCGGTCTGCTGCGGTGTATGGACTGCGGCTCGTCCATGCGGTATATGCGGGACTATCGCAAAAAGGTTTCCGAGAAGGAGCCGGAGTACAAGGCGTATGTCTGCAACCGTTATGCGTCGGGCGGCAAAAATGCCTGTTCGTCCCATTACATCAACCAGAAGGTGCTGACGCAGATTGTCATGACGGACATTCGGTGCAAAGCGATGTGGGCGCAGAACAGCCGTGAGACGCTGAGGACGCAGCTTTTAGCGAGGGAACAGAACGCCAGCGTGGAGCGCACCAGAACATTGCAAGCAGAGCTGAACGCCATCGGCAAACGGCTTCCGGAGCTGGATAAGCTGATTCAGTCCGCTTATGAAGATAAGGTTTTGGGGCGCATCCCGGAAAGCGTGTGCGTTAATCTCCTCAATCAGTATGAGGCCGAGCGCCGGGAAAAGCAGGAGCGCCGCAAGGAACTGACAGAACAGCTTGCCGCCCGCCTCGAAACAGAATCCTCTGTGGACGCATGGCTGGACATGATGCAGGATTACGCCCAGCTTGAGGAATTAGACCGTCCCACGCTGGTGCGCCTGATTCAGAAAATTGAGATCAGCGAACGCTATACCGTGGACGATCACGAAGAACGCGACATTCACATCTACTACAATTTCGTCGGTTATATCGAAGCATAAGCCGTCATTCTTTATTCGAGGTTGACTAACGAGTGGCACGTGCGGGACTGCAGCCGCAAGGTGCGGAATGTAGTGAACGCCAAGGCACAGCGGGGAATCCGGGTGGGGACACGAGCTCCTTACGGCTACCGCAAGGGTGCAACCAAGGACTCTCCTCTGTTGGTGGATGAGGAGGCGGCGGCTGTCGTCAAACGCATCTTCGCCATGTGCGCCGGCGGAATGGGACCAGCCCAGATTGCAAAGCAGCTCAAGAAAGAATGCATCTACAGTCCATCCATGTACGCCTATACGAAATTCGGCACATCCCATTCCGGGCTGAATGCAGAGCGGCCCTACAACTGGACTGGCGACATGGTGGCGGATATGCTTCAGAACATGGTCTACCTTGGGCACACGGTCAACCTTCGCTACAGCACCAAGTCCTACAAGGACAAAAAACGATGTGAACGCCCCAAATCAGAGTGGCTTATCTTTGAGAATACTCATGAAGAGCTGGTGGATCAGGAAACCTGGGATATCGTACAGGAGGTGCGATCTCATAAGCGCCGCCGCACGAATATGGATGAGCAGAATATGTTCTCTGGATTGGTGTATTGTGCGGACTGCGGTAAGCCCATGGTATTGCACCGGGCGCACACCATGAAGCCGGAACAGAATCATTTCACCTGCCGCACCTACAAGAAGGACGGGGCAGAAGTGTGTAGCGCTCACTATATCCGGGAAGTGGCACTGAAGGAAATCGTGCTGGAAACAATCCGCAGAGCCACAGAGTTTGCCAGGAGCGACCCGGAGCGGTTCGCCGCATATATTCAGCAAAAGCAATCTACTGAGGTGGCAAAGGAGATCCGGGGGGTGGAACGGGAATTGTCCACGATGCGGAAACGGGATGGCGAACTGGATGTAGTGTTCAAGCGGATGTATGAGGACAGCGCCTTGGGACGGGTGAGCAATGAGCAGTTCCGTTTGCTGTCTGAGGCATACTCCAAGGAGAAAGCGCAGCTGGCTGAAGCCATCCCTGCCACGGAGGAGCGCCTGGAGAAACTACGCAGTAGCATGGCCAACGCCAAGAACTTCATCGCCAAGGCCAGAAAGTTCACCGACATGACGGAACTGACCCCGGAACTGCTCCGCACCTTTGTGGCGAAAATCATCGTGTATGAGAAAGAGGTCAAATACTCCAAGCACGCACCGCAGAAGATCCACATCTGTTTTCGGGACTTCAACCTCAACGAGACAGACGATATGCTTCTATGCGGAGAGACAACAGAAAAGGCAGACAGTACAATTGCACTGCCTGCCTAATCCGAGGACACGCTTCAAGGTACCCCTATCAGGAGTAGCGGAAGGCTCCTTTTTTGTTTTATTGTGATGCGCCCCTGTGCCGCTACCGCAGCAGCTGGATGCTCTCGGCAATTTTTATTACTTCTTCGGTATCTTCGTTTGAGAGCAGGCTAAGCATGCTTTCGCCAACCTGCCATACAATCGAGGTTTCTCCGTCCTTTAGATTGTATATCCCTTCGCTGTAACCAATCATAATGGGGCGGGTGATCTGCGCGTTCTCGGAATCAACTTGAACTGAAACTGAGCAATGTGTCCCAGAACTAGTCTGTGTAAAATCTATGTATTTATCACCTTTCTCATAAGACACAAGCAATTCAATCCCCGCAAGATCCTCAAATATTGCCAACTCATACCCCTCCGGCAAATATGTTGGGGCAAAGCAGTGCTCCCAGGTGTAAAGGTCCGCATCGATGAACATGCCCGGCTGGTGTGGGGCCACCGTTACATTGGTAAAGAGGTCCTGCGGGGAAATTATCATCTTGTAAACGGCGCTCCTGACCGACGGGGATACCGCAAAAGCGGTGCTTAAACAGATGAAAAAGGTAAGGAACACCACCGCCACCCGGGTAACCACCCGCCCGGAGACCTGCCAGGCCTTTTGCCCGAAGACCTGCCAGCGCTGCCGTCGCATGGCACGGTCCACGGCGTGCTCCGCGCTTTCCCGGTCCTCCGGCGGGTCCGGCTGTTCCTGCATCCTGGCCCGCAGGCGGTCATTTTCCCGCTCCAGGTAGTGGAAAAGCGCCAGCTTCAGCAGCAGCTCCTCCTGCTCTATTCGCAGGCGGTTCCTATTCAGTGGATATTCGTAGTTCATATCAGCATCTCCTCCGCCTCCAGCACCGCAAAGGCATTTTTTCGGGCACGGCTCAGGCACATGCGCACGCTGCCCGGCTTGATATTCAGCAGCCCGGCGATCTCCTCATCGCTCATCTCCAGTATGTAACGGTACATCAGGATATCCCGGTCCCGCTGGGGGAGCTTTTCCAGCCCCCGGCTCAGCAGATCCACCCGCTCCATATCAATAAAAGCGCCCAGCTGCTCCTCCGGGGCGGCGCTCCACCCCTCCGCAAAGTCCTCACTGGCACCCACACGCTCCTTTTTCCGCCGGCGCCAGCGGTCTATCGCCGTGCTTTTGGCCGCAATAACGGCATACGGCAGCAGCTGGCCCTGGGGCATGGCGCGCAGGGCCGCCATGCGGCCAATGAGCTTGATGAGGGTATCCTGCACGGCATCCTCGGCCTCGCCGTGGTCACGCAGAATATCATAGGCCTGGCGGTACATGGCCTTGTGGCACTGCTCGTAAAGATTTATCATAAATGCGCGGTCGGCGTCGTCCTCTATCGCCATTAGGATCATCGGGATCATGGTGGGCCTCCTTCATCCACGGGGGGTGGTTTTCTCTTTGGCTAAATATTAGCAGAACCCTCCCCCCAAATCAATGGCGCAGAGGCCCGGCGGGCCTTCCGCTTTACAGGGTATAGCTGCTGTCCCGCCACTGAATCTCGGTCTCGCTTACCCACTGCGGTTTTTCCCCCTCCCAGCGGCCGTACTCATGGCCGCGCAGGAAACCGATCTTGGTCCGCTCCCCGGTGGCGATCTCATAAAGCATCAGGTTCATACCCCCATCATCAATGAGTTCGTAGGCGATATATTTTTCATCGGGGGAAAGGCTGGCCTCCATGCTCTTGGCATCCTTATCGGATTGATAAGGGCTTTCCTGCGGGGTGGGGTTATCTTGGGAAATCCATATACAACTATCCTCGGCGCAGTTATAAATAACCACCGGGCGGCTGGCGATCAGCAGCCGGTTGCTGTCGGCAAACCACTGGATATTGGGAGTAACGCCATAGTACTCGTGTTGAATGGTGCCGTAATACTCGCGATAAACGCGGACATTACAGCAGATGGGCTCCTCTCCCTTATCGAGGGCACTTTTGTGGAATACCACATCGTAATAGGCACCCTCGCCCTGGTCCTCCTCAAGCTCCAGGTACTGCACGATCTCTCCATTTGGCGACCAGATGGGCTCCCGGTAGTGGTTTTCCCCATGCAAATAGCCCACCGAAGCACCATAGACCGCCTCACCGGCCTCGGGATCGGTATACCGGCGATACACCAGGTAACTGCCTCCATTGCAGGAAATGCAGGCCACCGCCAGGTTTTCATCGGTGGGGCAGGTGACAAACTGATCATCGAACTGCGAAAAATCAGGCTCCTGTGGCTGTGGGTCAGGCTGCGGCTGCGGCTCTGGCTGCGGCAAAACATTGATGTTCCCCTGCGCACCGCAGGCCGTCAGCAGCATCAGTGCCGCTGCCAGCAGACAAAGCACCCTTTTAGCGTGTTTTCTCATTTCTTGTTTCCTCCTTGTTGTATGTTGTACTGTTTATTGCTGCAATGGTTTCAACTCCGTTACAATTCGGCCAATGTAATTGACACGCCTGCCACGGGGGACTATAATATGTTATGTTATTCCAAAAGAGCCTGGAGGGTATCCCATGAAACTGTTCTGCGCGGCACTCACCGCCGCTCCCGTTACCGGCGATAACAGCATCGTCCCCATCGCCATCATTGCCATGGCCGTTGTGGTGGTCATTGCCGCCGTACTGCTGCTTACCTCCCGCAAAAAATAAGTGCCGCCTACCCACCGCTTGTCATGTACAGGCGGTCTTTTTTTATTTCTGGGCGGCCCATTTCCTTCCTTAACCTATATAACGATTTCCGTCCGGGAAATGCAACACCTCCCGGGAAAATTCTACGCCAAAGTCAAAAAAATTCGTGCAATTTGGCATATATAACAAAATTTTCCGTATTTTCTTCTTTCGCTTGTATCATTCATCATAATTATGGTATGCTGGGCTTGCGGCGGGCGCGGAGAATCCCCAGCCGCAGGATAAAAAACGAAAAACAGCTAAGGAGGAGCAACAGAATGAGAAAATTCCGTATTCTGGCACTGATGCTGGTACTCATCATGGTACTGGCAGGCTGCGGTACCGGTAATTCTACCCCCGCGGCCAAAGACATCGTGATCCTGTACACCAATGACGCCCACTGCGGCATCGAGGATGGCATGGGCTACCAGGGCCTTTCCGCCGCCAAGCGTGCGCTGCTGGCCGCAGGCAATAAGGTCCTGCTGGTAGATAACGGCGACGCCGTTCAGGGCGACACTATCGGCACCCTTTCCAAGGGCGAGTACATCATCGACATCATGAACAAGCTTGGCTACGATGTAGCCACCCCCGGCAACCATGAGTTCGACTACGGCATGGACCAGTTCAATAAGCTGGTTGAAAAGGCCGACTTTGACTACATCAGCTGCAACTTTGTAGACAAGGACGGCAACCCCGTGCTGAAGCCCTATGTCATCAAGGAAGCCGACGGCGTAAAGATCGCCTTTGTCGGCATTTCCACCCCCAAGGCCATCACCACCTCCACCCCCACCTACTTCCAGGATGGGAACGGCAACTATATCTACGGCTTTATGCAGGATGATACCGGCGAGAAGCTGTATGCCGCCGTACAAAGCGCTGTGGACGCCGCCCGCAAGGAAGGTGCCAAGTATGTCATCGCCATGGCGCACCTGGGCATCGAGGCCGACTGCCAGCCCTGGACCTCCTCGGATGTCATTGTGAACACCAGCGGCATTGATGTGGTGCTGGATGGCCACTCCCACTCCACCATCGCCGGTGATATCGTTAAGAATAAGGAAGGCAAGGATGTCATCCTTACCTCCACCGGCACCAAGCTCGCCAATATCGGCTGCCTCACCATCACCGCCGATGGCAAGCTCTCCACCGCCCTCATCAACGATGACGGCATGGGCGATACCATCGCCGAGATCAAATCCGGCTACGAGGAGATCGTCAATACCGTCGTAGCCTCCACCAAGGTCGAGCTGACCGTCAATGATCCCGTCAGCGGCGAGCGTATGGTTCGCCGGCAGGAAACCAACCTGGGCGACCTGTGCGCCGATGCTTACCGGGCCATGTCCGGTGCCGATATCGCCGTAGTCAATGGCGGCGGCATCCGTGTCAGCATCCCCGCGGGCGATATCACCTACGGCCAGATCATCGCGGTACATCCCTTCGGCAACGAAATGTGCGTGGTGGAAGCCACCGGCCAGCAGATCCTGGATGCCCTGGAGATGGGCGCCCGCAATGCTCCCGGCGAATGCGGCGGCTTCCTGCAGGTCTCTGGCATGAGCTATGAGATCGACCTGAATGTGGAGCCCACCGTAGAGGTGAACGCCGATGGCATGTTCACCGGTGTTTCCGGCGAATACCGCGTAAAGAATGTCAAGGTAGGCGATGAGCCGCTGGATCTGGCCAAGACCTACACCCTGGCCAGCCACAACTACATGCTCAAATCCGCCGGTGACGGCATGGCCATGTTCCAGGGCTGCACCCTGCTGCAGGATTCCGTCATGATCGACAACCAGGTGCTCATCAATTACATCGTGGATGTACTGGGCGGCGTGGTAGGCGAAGATTATGCCGACCCCTACGGCCAGGGCCGCATCACCGTGATCGAGAAGAAGTAATTCCTCTCCAAGCACACCAAAAAGCTCCCCCGCGGGGGAGCTTTTCCTTTCCTTACAAAAATACTCTGCATTTTATGTGCAGATTGTCCGTTTACAAAGGTATTACCTTTGTTGTATCCAAATCCTATCATAGGAAAGAAGAGGAACACATGAACCGCGAACCCATCAATAAACAGAACCTGAGCGACACCGTGGCGGAAAAGCTGCGGGAATATATCCGCAGCAGCGATGCCCCCCGTTCCCTGAAGCTGCCGCCGGAAGCCGTCATCGGGGAATCGATGGGCGTCAGCCGCATCACCGTACGGCGGGCCCTCAGCGATTTGGAGCAGGAAGGCCTTATTCAGCGCATCCATGGGCGCGGCACCTTTATCAATCCCAATATCTCCAAAATCAAGGCCACCATCACCCCTGGGCAGGATCTGCACCAGCTCATCCGGGAAGGCGGCTACGAATCCCGCAATGAGCTCATCAGCTTGGAAACCGTCCCCGCCGACCTGCACCACGCCAAAGCGCTGGAGATAGCGCCGGGCTCTCCCCTCATCAAGGTCGTCTGCTCTTACTATGCCAATGATATTTTGGCTATCGTCAGCATCAATCACATTCCGGAGGGCCTGCTGAAAACCATGCCGAGCCGGGAGGAATGGGGCACCCACACCAGCTATGAGCTGCTGCGCACCCACGCCGGACTGCTGGTCACCAATGAGTGCATCACCATCCAGAGTAAAAGCCGGGCGGAGGCCCTGACCATCACTCCCGCCGCCGGGGAATTTGACTGTGATTCCTTTTTGTGCATGACCGGTACTTCGCTGACAGTGGAAAATAAACCGGCCCTCAGCGGCCAGGCCCTGTATAACACCAACTATGTTCACTTCCAGATGCTGCGGAATATCAAGGCATTCTGACGCAATAAAAACTGCCCTGCGTAAACAGGGCAGAAATTTGCAAACACATTTAGATAATACCATATTATCTTTTATGGCTTGCCGCCAGCGGCCAGCACATCGCCCCACACCCCTGCTGGAGTCCGCACTTTCCCCCTTATTTCCCTCCCTTCTCAAAAAGCATACCCATAGCCATGCACTTCTCCCGTCCAAAAAAGAGAAGCCTCTTCTATTTACTTTTTATATCTGTTATAAGGTAATACCATACTATCATATCTCTAATGTAAAGGAGGAATCGACCATACAGACACTGCTGTATGGCGCACAAATCATCACGCAGAACGAACAGGATGAAATCCACAAGGAAGGCTGGATCCTGTTGGAGGACGACCAGATCATCGGCATCGGCGCTGGCGCCCCGCCGGAGGTCCCGGAGGGCACCGTGAAGCGCTGCCTTCCCGGTCGGGTCATCATGCCCGGCATCGTCAATATCCACACCCATGTAGGCGGCACCCTGTTCAAGGGCCTCACCGAGGACATCAAAGGGGCCTCTACGGGCTGGCTTTCCCCATGGAACGCTTTATCACCCGGGAATCCATGTACAGCATCAGTATGCTGGGGGCCATGGAGGCCGTCAAATTCGGCTCCACCTTCATCGATGACCTGTACCACTTCCCGGAATCCACCGCCCGCGTGGCGGAGGAGCTGGGTCTGCGCGGCATCATCGCACAAAAGATCTACGACCCAGACCTGCAAAACCTGCACAATAACGATTATTCTTCGGTGCCGGGGCAGGCCGTCCAAAAGCTGCAGGCCAAACCGTTATCATTGTGGCGTTCTCGCTGTTCGCCATCATCCTGGTCAATATCGGCGGCTTCAAATCCGTTGCCTGGACCGACTTTTTGCAGGGCATCCTCATGGCCATCATCGCTGTGGTCATCTTCATCGCGGCGTTCAAGGCCGTCGGCTGGAGTTTTGCCGATGTAAACACCCAGCTTTCCGCCATCGACCCCAACCTCGTCCAGCCCTTCAATGAGAGCGGTCTTTACAGCCTTTCCGGCGTCATCGCCATGCCGTTCTATCTGTTTGTTTCGCTGGTGGCCAATCCCTACTGCACCATCCGCCTGATGGCCATGACCAATGTGGGCCGCAAGAGCTTTAAGAAGTTCGGCCTCACCCTCATCTCTGTCGGTATGATCTGCATGCTGATGTATATGTCCGGCCTGTTTGGGCGGGTGCTGTACCCCAACCTGGCCGATGCCGACAGTGTCATCCCCACCATCGCCCAGAACCTGCTGCCCGAATGGGGCCTGGCCATTGTGGCCGTTGGCCTGTTCGCCTCCATGATGGCCTGCGTGGATTCCATGATCCACTGCATCAGCGCCATGCTCTCGGTCGATATCTATAAGCGCGCCCTAGCGGCAGCTGTCTTGGCGGTCATTGTCACAGTCGCGGTCAGCCTTTTCACCAAGCCGGTGGACCCTGCTGTACTGAACCGCATGAAGGGCCTGAAAGCCGAAGGTTGACCTCCCCTGCGGCGGCCTGCGGCCGGGCCGCCCCCTGCTATGACATTCCCATTCCCTATTTCAATCTGACTCCTCAAGGAAAGTATCCCTGCCCCGGCGGGGATATTTTTCTGCTCCACGCAAAAAGCTCCCCATACAGGGGAGCTTTTCTCTATCTTATCCAATATTATAGATCATCCAGCGTCATGCCAAAGGGCGGTAGGAACTGCATCATAAACTGCTCCGCCTCCGGCAGCTCCATCTCGTGGATCGCCTGCAGCAGGGTATCATAGGCCCGGTCAAATTCATGGTTGCCCGCCCGGCGCTCCTCGGTGCACTTGATCAGGGCTGAAAGCTTATCCGCCGCCTTAATATAGGGCCTGTACTCCTCGGTAGGGGTAAACCACGGGGTCATTTCCTCCGCCATGGGTACCGGCAGGCGGCTCAGCAGCGCCGTCTGCGCTTCCTTTTCCACCGCCTTGTACGCCGTTTTAATGCTCTCGTTCTTATATTTCACCGGCGTAGGCAGGTCGCCGGTCAGTATCTCGGTGCAGTCATGGTACAAGGCATACAGCACCGCCTTTTCCGGCTCCAGTGTGCCGCCCCGCTGCCGGTTCAGCAACACCAGCGCATGGGCAATATACGCCGTTTCCAGCGTGTGCTCACACAGGTTCTCCGGCCGGGAGGTCCGCATCAGGCACCAGCGGTCAATATATTTCATTCGCCCCAGCAAGGCATAGAAGGTATTCAGCATGGCTTTCTCTCCTCGGTTTCATTAGGTTACAGGGTACAAGCTCCGGCCGCCCCCTCGGCCCGCTTCGCGGGCTTGCGCGGCTCCGCCGCGCGGGCGCACCGCCCTTCGGGGCGGCGCCCCGGGGGCGGCCGGAGCTCCCTTCATCTCTGCCACTATTCTACCACGCCAAAGGCCCCCTGGCAAGCACCCTCTCATTTTGCAGGAGTCCCTGCAGGAATCCCTGCAAAATTTGCAAAAATGCAGGAAAAATTAGAAACGATTCATATTTGCTCAATTTTCATCTCATAAAAAGGCTATTTTCTTGACAAAATGAATAAAAAACAAAAAATCTTGCAAAAAGGGGTTGCAATTCCATTTTGCGGTGCTATAATAATGACCATAGTCCACTGTGACCCAGATTAAAATGAATATTGATAAGGAGATCCCACCATGAAAAAGTTATTCGCCCTCTTGATGGCCGCCATGATGCTGCTGTGCTGTGTTGCCTGCGGCGGCGGCAATGACACCCCCAATCCCCCCACCGATACCACCGCCTCCATCACCATCGGCACCGGCAGCACCTCCGGCACCTACTATGCCTATACCAATGCCGTCGGCATGATCTTGAAGGACGCCACCGGCTACACCTACAATGTCATTTCCACCGGCGGCTCCGTTGCCAATATCAATGGCATCGAAGACGGCGACTACAATATGGCCATCGTACAGAACGATACCATGATCAAAGCCTACAATAAACTGGATGACTTCAATTTCCCCTCCGCCATCACCTCCTTCTCGGTTCTGGGCGAGGTTTACTCCGAGGTCATGCAGGTCGTTGTCCGCAGCGACCTGAAGGACACCGTCAAAACCCTGGCCGATGTCAAGGGCCTGCGCGTTTCCATCGGTGATGCCGGCTCCGGCACCGAGGCCAACGCCAAAGCCCTGCTCGCCGCTTACGGCATTTCCACCGATGATATCACCGTACAGAACCTTTCCGTCAATAACAGCGCCGATGCCATGAAGGATGGCAAGCTGGATGTCTTCTTCTTCACCTCCGGTGCTCCCACCACCGCCATCACCGAGCTGCAAACCGCCATGGATATCTACCTGCTGGGCCTGGATGACGCCGTAATGGATGAGTTCATCGCCAATAACAAGGTAGGCGACTATGCCGTTTACGCCAAGATGGCCGTCACCCACGATCAGTACGCGTGCATCCCCGCCGATGCCCCCATCACCACTATCGGTGTTACCGCCACCTACATCGTTTCCAATTCCCTCTCCGAGGATCAGGTCTACAATATGACCAAGGCCCTGTGGGAGAGCAAGGATGAGATCGCTAAGGCTCACGCCGTCGGCTCCGGTATGGATATCAACAATGCCTTCGTCACCATCGGCAATGTTCCGCTGCACCCCGGCGCTGCCAAATACTACACCGAGATGGGTCTGAATGTAGGCTGAGCTGCAAACCATTAAGTTCCCCATACGCCTGCGGCGGGAGGAGTTCCACTAAGACTCCCGCCGCGGCTTTCCTCTTTTATTTGCCGGGTAACAAAAGCGAACCGGCCCTATTCCATGCTGTTCCTCTTTTGTGATTCGGTAAAAATCCATATCAGAAAGGATGCTGCCCCATGAGCCATTCCCTGCACCACACCGATGCTGCCGATACCGCCAAGCTCCTGCAGGAGCTGGACCGCGACAGCAAAAGCCGCAGCTTGACCGGCGGCTATAAGACCGCCATGACGGTGCTGTTTGTTCTCTATTCCCTCACTATGATCGTTATGGCGCTGGTCGTTTCCGGCGCCACCCAGTATACCCGCCTGCCCGTTTTTGTGGGCATGACCCTCTTTGTCGGCTACCTTAAATACCCCGCCAGCAAAAGGGATGCCCTGCGGGATAACTACTTCCCCTGGTACGATGTCATCCTGGCCTTCACCTCGCTGGGCGTGTTCTTCTACTATGCCATCGAGCAGAAAAGGATCATCCAGATGGCCAACCGCATCGGCACCACCCAGATCGTTTTGGGCATCATTGGCATCCTGCTGCTGGTGGAGCTGTGCCGCCGCTCCACCGGCATTCCGCTCATCGTGGTCGTGGGGCTGTTCACCGTCTACGGCGCCTGGTGGCTCACCAATAATAACCCCAAGACCGCCCTGCGCAATCTCATCTACAACCTGTTCTATAACCTCAATTGCGGTATCTTCTCCTCCCCCATCACCGTCTGCGCCTCCTTTATCGTGCTGTTTATCATCCTCGGCTCCTTCCTGGAGAAAACCGGCATCGGCACCTTCTTCGTGGATCTGGCAAACTCCATCGCAGGCGCCAGCGTGGGCGGCCCCGCCAAGGTCGCCGTTATCTCCAGCGCCTTGGAGGGAATGTATTCCGGCTCCTCCGTCGCCAATACCGTCGGCAGCGGCAGCATCACCATCCCCACCATGAAAAAGGTGGGCTATAAGCCGGAATTTGCCGCAGCGGTGGAGGCCGCCGCTTCCACCGGCGGTCAGATCATGCCGCCCATCATGGGCGCCGCCGCCTTCCTTATGGCGGAGATCACCGGCATCCCCTATGCTTCCATCGTCGTTGCCGCCATCCTGCCCGCCGTTCTGTACTTCACCGGCATCTTCCTTATGGTGCATTTTGAGGGCAAGCGGCTGGGGCTCAAGGGCCTGCCCAAGGACTCCATCCCCCACTTCTTCCGCCTGCTGGCAAAAAGCGGCTATCTGCTCATTCCGGTCGTCATCCTCGTCATCTGCATGAACTACTACACCGCCGGGATGTCCGCCTGCTTTGCCATCCTGTTCGCCCTTATCATCAGCCTGATCGGCCGGGATAAGCGGGATCTTCTGCGCTCCGTCGGGCTGCCGCTTATCCCGCTGGCCGTCCTCGTCGTTCTGTGGCAGGTCATCAAAATCGATACCGGTACCGCTGTCTTTGTTTCGATGGTGGTCGCCGTCCTGTGCAGCTTCCTTACCCGTTCCGCCATCCTCTCCCCCCGCCTCGTTGCGGAGGGTCTGCAGGGCGGCGCCGGCAGCTCCATCGGCGTGGCGGTCGCCTGCGCCATGGCCGGCATCATCTCCGGTGTTGTTTCCATGACCGCCCTGGGCACCACGCTGGTAGCGGTCATTGTCCCCCTTGCCCAAAAGAGCATCTTCCTTGCGCTGTTCTGTACCATGCTGGCATGCATTGTGCTGGGCATGGGCGTACCCACCACCGCCAACTATGTCATCATGGCCACCATCACCGCCCCCATCCTCATTAAAATGGGCATCCCGCTGCTGGCGGCGCATATGTTCGTGTTCTACTTCGGCATCGTGGCGGATATCACCCCGCCTGTGGCATTGGCCGCCTATGCCGGCAGCGCCATCGCCCACTCCAATCCCCTTAAAACCGGCATCACCGCCACCAAGCTCGCCATCGGCGCGTTCATCATCCCCTACATCTTCGCGCTCAATCCCAGCCTGCTGTTCATTGATGTGGAGTCCGTCTGGGCGCTTATCGGCATTATGGTCACCTCGATCATCGGCATGGCGGGCATCGCCATGGGTATGACCGGCCATGTATACGCCCATGTTCCGTGGTACATGCGCATCATGCTGCTGGCCGGTGGGATCTTCCTTATTGATCCCAGTCCTGTCAGCGACCTCATCGGGCTTTTACTCATCGGCATTCCGTTTGCGTTCCAGCTGCTGCAGAACCGCAAGCTGAAAGCTACTGCCGCTGAATAATACTTGCATCAAAAGGGCAGTCCCTGCGGGAGCTGCCCCTTTTCTTATTTCTGCCGAACCCCAGCATGGGCCGCAGGCCAAGCCGCCCTCCGGGCGGCTTATGCGGGCTTCGCCCGCATCGGCGGCTCCGCCGCCGGGCCTGCGGCCCCCGCCTTCCCCCTGCGCAAACTCCCCCTGCACCACCCCTCCCCTTGCACAAGCCCTCCCCCTGTGCTATCATCAGTGGCAGAAACGAGGTGTTCCCATGTCCTTGGAGATCGAACGCAAATTCCGCATCAAAATGCCGCCCAAAGCCTGGCTGCGCAGCCGGGAAAATCTCTCCGTTACCGGCCTGGTGCAGTGCTACCTCACCGCCCGCCCCGGCTGGGAACGCCGCGTGCGCCAGGCCACCAATGCCCTCACTGGGGAGGTACGCTGTACCCTCACCGAAAAAACGGAGGAAGCCGGCCTCATCCGTACCGAGCTGGAAAAGGAGATCTCCCCAAGCGAGTACGAAGCGCTGCTGGGGGAGATGCAGCCCGGTACGCCGCCTCTTTACAAGGTGCGTTGGGCGTTCCCCTACAAGGGGCACACCATCGAGATCGACTGCTACCCCTTTTGGGAAAACGAAGCGATACTGGAGGTGGAGCTTTCCGCCCCCGATGAGCCCATCACCCTCCCGCCGGAGATCGAGGTGCTGGCCGAGGTGACCGACGACCCGAACCTCAAAAACCGTGCCCTGGCCCTGGCCATGTCGGATTGGGAAACCACCCCGCCCGGCTGTGGCAAGCTCCCGTAGCACACCGCCTGCCCATCCGTTCCGGCAAAATGCGCCCCCGCCCGGCTTTCCGGCATCCCCCCAAGCCCTGCCACGGCGGAATGATAAAAATTTGACCATCCCCCGGCTTCCCTATTGACATCCGCCCAAAAGGGAATATAATGGTGTCAAGATGTTTCGGGGCGGGGTGCAATTCCCCACCGGCGGTGACGGAGCCCATCGGCTCCCCAGTCCGCGAACAGCGCCACGGCGCTGCCGAGAGGGTGCAATTCCCTCACCGACGGTTACAGTCCGGATGGAAGAAACAGCGCTTTTTTGCGTGTTCAGCGCCCCGCTGCGGCTTTTTGCCGTGCCGGGCGCTTTTGTTTTGCGATGAAACATCTGCAAATCAAAAAAAGGAGCAGAAACCCATGTCAAACACCAATCCCAAACTCGGCCGTCTGGCCAAGCTCGGCCTGCTGGCCGCCCTCTCCATCGTGCTCGTATTCTTTATCCACTTCCCCATCTTCCCCACCGCCAAGTTTTTGGAATACGACCCCGCCGATATCCCCATCATGATCGCCACCTTCGCCTTCGGTCCCTGGTACGGCCTAATGACCACCATCGTCGTTGCGGTGGTGCAGGGGCTTACCGTCAGCGCCTCCGGCGGCATCTATGGCATCATCATGCACATCATCGCCACCGGCACCTTCGTGCTGGTCGCGGGCTTCCTCTATCAAAAGCATAAGACCAAAAAGGGCGCACTGATCGCACTGCTTTGCGGCGTCGTGGCGTGGGGGCTCATCATGATGCCCGCCAACCTCATCATCACCCCCATCTTTACCGGTATGCCGGTGGAGGCCATCCGCGCCATCCTGCTGCCCATCATCCTGCCCTTCAATCTCATCAAAGCCGGCATCAACGCCGTTGTGACCTTCCTCGTCTACAAAAGCGTTTCGCCGCTTCTGCATCGGTGATTTTATGAAAGAACAGTTCTCCTTTACCGGCCGTGTCATCGAGGGACACCATCTCGGCCACACCCTCGGCTTTCCCACCGCCAATATCGTTGTCACCCCCGGCGAACGGGTGCCCGCCTTCGGCGTTTACGCCGCGTGGGTCACCCTGCCGGATGGCACCCGCCATGCCGCCGTGACCAATCTCGGCGTCCGCCCCACCGTGGAGGAGGCCGGCGCCCTGTGGGTGGAAAGCTATCTCCTCGATTTTTCCGGCGACCTGTACGGTCAGGAGCTGACCGTCACCCTGTGCCACTTTCTGCGCCCGGAGCGCCGCTTCCCCAATGTGGAAGCCCTGCGGCAGGCCATCGCCCAAAATGCCCGGGAAGCCCGTGCCTTACTGCTGGGCGAAGGTAAGGAAGAACACACCTCCCGCGGCCAATAAACCATGCGCGGGTCCCAGATCGGGCGGCAGCCCAGCGGGCTTCGCCCGCCTTCGGGGCGCCCCCTGCGGGGGCGCCCCTTTCGCCGGCCGCAGGCCGGCGGGGCTGCCGCCCGATCTCCGCGTCCTGCGCAAATTCCCCGCAAAAATCCTCCTCCCTACCTTGACAAATCCCCCTCCCCTGCGGTAAAATAACCGGGATAACAAAAAACGCTTTGAAGCGGAGGAGTACCCGTTCCCCCCGACCCCCAGAGAGCAGCCGTCCGGTGCAAAGGCTGCGGCGGAAAACGGAGAAAGTCGCCGCCGAGCGGTGCCGCCGAATTTTTTTAAGCGGCAACGGCGTTCCCCGTTAAGGAAAATGAGTGCGTGCCGCTTCGGCACGAAACCAGGTGGTACCGCGCCAAGAAATGCGTCCTGCTGTTTTCCCTTCTGTGGAAAAATCAGCGGGCTTTTTTATTTTCCCCGCCTGCCGCCGCCCGGCTGTTTTTTCACTGCCAATCATCGGCCGTACCACCCCAAAAGAAAAAAGGAGGATCCCCATGGCAAAACAACTGGAAAAGGTCTATGACCCCAAACAGGTCGAAGACCGCACCTACCAATTCTGGCTGGATAAAAACTACTTCCACGCCGATGCCGAAAGCAAAAAGGAACCCTACACCATCGTCATTCCGCCCCCCAATATCACCGGCCAGCTGCATATGGGCCACGCCCTGGATAATACCCTCCAGGATGCCCTCATCCGCTGGCGCCGCATGCAGGGCTACGAGGCCCTGTGGCTGCCCGGCACCGATCACGCCTCCATCGCCACCGAGGCCAAGATCGTGGAAGCCATGCGCAAGGAAGGCGTCACCAAGGAAGAGATCGGACGCGACGGCTTTTTGGAGCGCGCCTGGGAATGGCGGCGTCAGTACGGCGGGCGCATCGTCAGCCAGCTCAAAAAGCTCGGCTCCAGCTGCGACTGGGAGCGGGAGCGCTTCACCCTCGATGAGGGCTGCTCCCGTGCGGTGCAGCTGGTGTTTCAGCGCCTGTACGATCAGGGCCTCATCTACCGCGGCAACCGCATGGTCAACTGGTGCCCCACCTGCAATACCTCCATCAGCGATGCCGAGGTAGAATACGAGGAGCAGGACGGCAGCTTCTGGCATCTGCTCTACACCGTCAAGGAGACCGGCGAGCAGCTGGAGCTGGCCACCACCCGTCCCGAAACCATGCTGGGTGATACCGCCGTGGCCATCAATGGCGAGGATCCCCGCTACGCCCACCTGCACGGCTGCCATGTCATCCTGCCGCTGCTGAATAAGGAAATCCCCATCGTCTGCGATGAGCACGCCGATATGGAAAAGGGCACCGGTGTCGTAAAGATCACCCCCGCCCACGACCCCAATGACTTCGAGGTAGGCGAGCGCCATAATCTGCCCCGTGTCCGTGTATTCACCTACGATGGCCGCATGACCGGTGCCGCCGATAAAGCCGCCGCCGATGAGCTGTTCCGCACCGGCAAGGCTGCCGCCGGCGAGCCGGAGGTGCTAGACTGCGGCAAGTACGCCGGCATGACCACCCGGGAGGCCCGCAAGGCCATCCTTGAGGACTTGGAAGCCTGCGGCGCCCTCAAATCGGTGGAGCCGCTGCGCCACGATGTAGGCACCTGCTACCGCTGCCACAGCACCATCGAGCCCATGGTCTCCAAGCAGTGGTTCGTCTCGATGAAACCCCTTGCAGAGCCCGCCATCAAGGCTGTCCGTGAGAAAGACATCCGCTTCGTTCCGGAGCGCTTCGATAAAAACTACTTCCACTGGATGGAGAACATCCGGGACTGGTGCATCAGCCGCCAGCTGTGGTGGGGCCACCGCATCCCCGCCTACTACTGCGATGACTGCGGCGAGACCGTTGTCACCATTCAAGGCATCGAAAAGTGCCCCAAGTGCGGCGGCCACATGACCCAGGACCCCGATACCCTGGATACCTGGTTCTCCAGCGCGCTGTGGCCCTTCTCCACCCTGGGCTGGCCGGATGACACTCCCGAGATGCGCAAATTCTACCCCACCTCCACCCTCGTCACCGGCTATGACATTATCACCTTCTGGGTTTCCCGCATGATCTTCTCCGGTCTGGAATACACCGGAAAAAAGCCCTTTGACACCGTACTCATTCACGGGTTGGTGCGAGATGCCCAGGGCCGCAAGATGAGCAAATCCCTCGGCAACGGCGTAGACCCGCTGGAGGTCATCGACCAGTACGGCGCGGATGCCCTGCGCTTTATGCTGGTGACCGGCAACAGCCCCGGCAATGATACCCGCTATATGGATGAAAAGGTGAAGGCCGCCCGCAACTTCGCCAATAAGATCTGGAACGCCACCCGCTTCATCCAAATGAACCTCTCCGATGAGATCACCAAAATCGAGCTGCCCGAAACCCTCGCCACCGAGGATAAGTGGGTACTCACCCTCTACAATGACCTTGTGAAGGAGGTCACCGATAACCTCGAAAAATTCGAGCTGGGCGTCGCTTCCGCAAAGCTTTACGATTTCATCTGGGATATCCTCTGCGACTGGTACATCGAGCTGGTAAAGAGCCGTCTGCAGGCGGGCGGCGAAACCGCCCTCAATGCCCAAAAGGTACTGGTGTATGTCATGGCCAATACCCTCAAGCTGCTGCACCCCTTCATGCCCTTCATCACCGAGGAGATCTGGCAGAGCCTGCCCCACGAGGGCGAGGCGGAAGCCATCATGATCTCTCAGTGGCCCGCCTGGAGCGAGGAGCTTTCCTTCCAGAAGGAGGAGGCCGATTTCCAGAAGATCATAGATATCATCCGGGCTATCCGCAACCAGCGCACCGAAATGAACATCCCGCCCTCCAAAAAGGCCAAGGTCTATATCGAAACCGCCGAAACCGAGATTTTCGTAAACGGCATCCCGTTCCTGCAGCGCCTGGCCTCCGCTTCGGAGGTCGAGGTCGGTGAAAAGTTCGAGCTGCCCGGCGCCGTTCAGATCATCACCCATGCCGCCCGCGCCCTCATCCCGATGGACGAGCTGATCGACCGGGAAAAGGAACTGGCCCGCCTGGAAAAAGAGCGCGAAAAGTGCCAGAGCGACATTGATTTCATCGGCCGCAAGCTGGATAACCCCGGCTTTGTTGCCAAAGCACCCGCCCAGCTCATCGAAACCGAGCGCGCCAAGCTGGCCCAGCACAAGGAACGCATGGCCAAGATTTTGGAATCCATCGCCTCCATGCGGCAGTAATCGCTTTTTCTCTGCACCGTGCCCTTTGCGGCGCGGTGCAGTCCGCTGTCCGGGTGCAGGGGGCAAGCGCATTTTATTTGGTTTCCGCAAACCAATCGCAGATAGTCACGCTGCCGAGACTATGGGTTGAACAAGCAGCTATTTTCCCAGACGGCCCCTCCCCCGCCACGGGGGAGGGGAACGGGAAGGGGGCAAATGCTGCCGCAGGCTACCTTTAGAGCGCATCTGTGCGCAGTACGGATTTGAGTTTTTCGATAATGAAAAATCTAAATTCGTAGCCAGCACAGCAAAGCGTCAAAGGGGTTTGTCAAGGGGGAAGCCCGGTCCCCCTTGACCCGCTTTTGCCTCCTTTTGGCGCAAAAGGAGGCCCCCGCCGGGCAGGCGTGCAGGTTTTGCCCTTGCAAAAGACTCTGCGGCGCCGACAGGCAACTACAAATTTGCCATAAATATCTTTTGCCTGCTTTTCTTCCTAGAAAAGCAACTTCCCAAATTCCCCCAAAGGAGGGCCTAACGATGAATTATCCCGAAACACTTGCCTGGATCCACGGCACCGAACGCTTTGGCAGCCGGCTGGGGCTGGGCCGCATGGGCCGCCTGCTGCACCGCATGGGCGATCCCCATCTCAAGGTGCCCTACATCCATGTGGCCGGTACCAACGGCAAAGGCAGCACCACCACTATGATCGCCTCGGCCCTTACCGCCGGCGGCTTCAAAACCGGCAAATTCATCTCCCCCTTCATCCTGGAATTCCGGGAGCGGATGCAGATCGACAGCGAAATGATCCCGGAGGAAACACTGGCGGCACTGGCCACCCGGCTGCGCCCCATCGCTGAGGAATTCAAAGCCGCGGGCGATCCCCCCACTGAGTTTGAATTGGTCACGGTGCTGGGGCTTACCTGGTTTGCCGAAGCCGGCTGCGATATTGCCGTATTGGAAGTGGGCCTGGGCGGCCGCCTGGATGCCACCAATATCATCCCGCCCCCGTTGGTAGCGGTCATCACCCGCATCGATTATGACCACACCGCCATTTTGGGGGATACGCTGGCCGCCATCGCCGGGGAAAAATGCGGCATCCTCAAGCGGGGCAGCACTGTCATCTGCTACCCGGACCAGGAGGAGGAAGCGCTGGCGGTCATTCGCCGCCGGGCCAAGGAAGAGGACGATCCCCTGATCCTCCCCGACCGGACAGCGCTTTCTGTCCTCTCCGCCGATTTGACCGGCAGCCGTATTGTTTACCGCGGCCAGGAGATTTTCATTCCCCTACCCGGCCCTCATCAGGTGCTGAACACCATCACAGCGGTGGAAGCGCTAAACGCGTTTTCCAGCAGCCGCTTTGCGCTGCCGCCTTCGGCCATTGCCGCCGGTATTGCCGCGGCGCGGTTCCCCGCCCGGCTGGAACTGCTGCGGCAGTCCCCGCCCGTGCTGGTGGATGGCGCCCACAATCCCAATGGCGGCCGCGCCCTCTGCGATGCCGTCAAGTCGCTGGGCCTGCACGACCTGACGGCGGTGGTGGGCATGCTGCGGGATAAAGACTGCCTGCCGGTGCTGCGGATGATGGCCCCCTACTGCGCCCGCATGATCATTACCACGGTGCCCAACCCGCGCAGCTGCCCGGCCGAAGAATTTGCCGAGCTGGCCCGCGGGGTATGCCGGGATATCACCATATGCCCCAACTGCGAGGAAGCCGCCCGGCTGGCGCTGGCTACCGCCGGGGAACATGGTGTGCTGGTTTTCGGCTCGCTGTACCTGGCTTCCGCCGTCCGGCCGGTGATGATGGAAGCGCTGAAGAAAAATTAAAGCATAGTCCATATTTTGACAGAATATTTGATGCCAAGCTTCTATTCTTTTGAATAGGGGCTTGGTTTTTTTATTTTATCGTAAAAATAATTCGAATATCATCTCGCCTTCGGCGTCACACCAACCCAAGGGCTCCCCTTACACAGGGGAGCTATCAGCCACATGGCTGACTGAGGGGTTGCCGGCACAAACTATGACTTGGTTTTATTTCGCCTATCCGGCGGGGGCCAGTTTGTGATCGCCTTCGGCGTCGCGCTGCCTTTTGCAAAGGCATAATCTGTACGGCTCGCCGCCGTGGCGTTCCTTTTGTGCGTACAAAAGGAACCAAAATACGGTCAAGGGGGACAGATTCCCCCTTGACGAACCCCTTTCTGTCGCTTGCAGTGCTGGATACGAACGATGCTGAAGCATCGTCCGTACTGCGCACAGATACGCTCCCAAGGTAGCCGCAGGCGCATCTGCCCCCTCCCCGTCCCCCTCCCCCGTGGCGGGGGAGGGGCCGTCTGGGCAAATAGCTGCTTATTCAGGTCTTAGGCTCGGCAGCGTGACTTTCTGCGCCTCACTCCTCGGCAAATCGCAGTCCTTGCCGCCTTGCGGTGCCCGAAAAAATCTTCGCGCTGCTCGCTTGCTCGATTTTTTCGACCGCTACGGATGCTCCGCCTCGCTGCATCCGCCACTGGCGGCGCTCGGCTCCGCATCCCGCGCACCGCGACCCCCTCATCCCTCAAAATTCGCATAATAAATCCCAGTTGCAATTTCCCAGCAAAATCCGATATTTGTGCGATCTTCGCCCAATATCTTCCCATAATGTAAACTTTCCATTAAAAAAAGTGAAATATTAACCTTTCACATGCAAAAAAGGCTCCATTTTGCCGTATTAGTGAAAGGACTTTTCCATCGGCCGTGCTTCTCTGCTTTGCTCGGTCAAAAAACGCCGTCAGGCGAAAAAATTACAAACAAATTACTCCAAAGGAGGCTATTAAAATGCCGGTCACAATAGAAACCAACGGCGATACCATGGTGGCGCGCCTGAGCGGCGAGCTGGACCACCACCACACCCAAAAGCTGCGGGAGGAGATCGACCGCAATGTGCAAAAAGAGCGCCCCGCCCGGCTGGCGCTGGATTTTTCCGGGGTGGAATTTATGGATTCCAGCGGGATAGGGCTGGTACTGGGGCGCTACCGCCTGATGCAGGAAATGAACGGAAAGCTGGTGCTGCGGGCCATGCCGCCGCACATCCGCCGGGTAATGCGGGTGGCCGGGATAGCCAGCCTGGAGATAGAGGAGGAAAGCCGCGTATGAATAAGCCGAAAAACACCATGAAAGTCAGTTTTCCCAGCAGGGGCGCCAATGAGGGCCTGGCCCGGATGCTGGTCGCCGCCTTCATCACAGAGGCGGACCCCACCGTGGAGGAGCTGTGCGATATCAAAACGGCTGTTTCGGAGGCGGTGACCAACTGCATCGTTCACGCCTACCCGGACCGCATTGGGGAGATCTACATAGCTGCCAGCCTTTCGGAAAGCAATCTCGTCACCATCAAGGTACGGGACCACGGGTGCGGCATCGCCGATGTGCAAAAGGCGATGGAGCCGCTGTTTACCACCGGCGGCAGCGAACGGGCCGGGCTGGGCTTTGCGGTGATGCAGGAGCTGATGGATGAGGTGCGGGTCACCTCCCGCGCGGGGGGCGGCACCACCGTGCGTCTGCGCCGCCGCCTGAGCCAAAAAGCCCGGTAACAAGGGAGGTTTGACCAAAATGCCTGTTACCGCTGAACCAAAGCCGACCGCCATACAGGATACCAGCGTGGAAAACAACCTGGGGCTGGTGCACGCCTGCGCCCATCGCTTTAAGGGGCGGGGCATAGAATACGATGACCTGTACCAGGCCGGGTGCATGGGGCTGGTGAAGGCCTCCGCGGCCTTTGATGCCGGCCGGGGGGTGATGTTTTCCACCTATGCCGTGCCGGTCATCCTGGGGGAGATCCGCCGGCTGTTCCGGGATGGGGGCACCGTAAAGGTGAGCCGCAGCCTGAAGGAGCTGGGACTGGCCGCCGGGCGCACCCGGGAGCTGCTGGGCAGCGAGCTGGGCCGGGAGGCCACCGTGAATGAGGTAGCCGAACGCATGGGCCGTGCCCCGGAGGATGTGGCCCAGGCCCTGGCCGCCACCACGCCGCCGCTTTCCCTGACGGGGGGCGAGGAAGATGGCAGCGGGCAGATAGACCTGCCGGAGGAGGGCCCGGAGGAGCGGCTGAGCGATCTGCTTTCGCTGCAGCAGCTGCTTTCCTCGCTGGAGGAACGGGACCGGCAGCTGATCTTTCTGCGCTACTATCGCAGAAAGACCCAGACTGAGGTGGCCCGCCGCCTGGGGATGACGCAGGTACAGGTCTCCCGGCGGGAAAAGCGCATTCTCCAATCCATGCGTCAGCAGCTCCTTGACTGAGCCTTCGCAAGGCGCGGGTTCGGGCCGCAGGCCAGCCGTCCGAAGGACGGTTCCGCAGCGAAGCTGCGGCGCCCGCCGCGGGCGGGCCTGCGGCCCGTACCTGCGCCTTGCAGGAATTCTGCCCTATCGCAGCAATAATATGACGCTTTGTCATATCTCCATTCTGCCTAGGATATGATGCTGTGTCATAATCCATCCCGGTTTATCGCATATGCTTTAGTTGCGCAGCAAGCTGCTCCCGGCAGGGGTTCTCCCCCGCTGGGAGCTTACTTCATCATGATTGGTCATGCCGTATATTTCGCGCTGCCAAAGGCCAATAAGCCCTGGGCATCACAGGGGATGCTGGAGCATACGATAGCGGAAAAATGTGTAATTATGACGACTTGTCATAATTGATACCACGAAAAACTCCCGGCAGGTTGGTGCCCGCCGGGAGTTCATTTTGCTGTTATCGATTATGCGGTGTATTTCGCATCGCCGAAGTCCCACAGGCCCTGAGCATCACAGGTGATGCCGGAAAGGAAGGCGTGGCAGTACAGCGGAGTCTTGCCCGTATCCTGCGGCAGCAGCACCGCCTCTTCGGCCAGCAGCTGCATGGCGCCCTTCACCAGCCCGATTCGGGCGGATTCTTCGGTTTCTGTGTCGATTTTTGACAACATTTCGTCAAATTCTTCGCTATTATACTTAGCGTAGTTGCTTTCGCTTGCACTGGCGAACCAATGGAGCAGCACTGCCTCATCCGGGTAGTCCAGGCTTACCGCCAGGTACAGCAGGTCGTATTCCCCGGCATCACGGGCAGCCTTGTAGTCCTCATAATCCAGGGCGTTTACGGTCAGGTTCGTGGCATTGGCCAGTGCTTCGGGGGCCGCCGGGGCGTCCTTCAGGGTCAGTAGGGTCATGTTCTCCGGCAGGGTACCGGTCCCCTCCTCCCCGGCCAGCAGACGCTTTACGGCCAGGCGGGTCTCCGCTTCGGACAGTTTTTCGGTATTCAGCACATAATAGCCGGTCACGCCATTACTGCCTGTCACCGGGGTAATAGCATCCCCGGCGTAGCCAAAGGTCGCCTGCAGGGTGCCATCGGCGGCCAGAGTCTCCAGCGCGGCCAGATCGCCGTAGTAGTATTTTAGGGCGAGGCCGGCGGCGGGTTTCTCCCCGCGGTAGCCGGTATTGGGCTTCAGCGTAGCCACATTTTCGGTGATATCGGCAAGCGCGTAGCGGCCATTATAGGCCATCTCGCCCTCCTTGATGGGCCAGAACGCCGGGGCTGCCAGCATGTGGGCAAAGCCGGAATAATCGCCCTCCAGCGTTACCACCAGCTTGCCGTCCTCGGTCGCTTCCAGGCCCAGCTCGCTTTCCTCGTTCTCGTAATCCCTGGCGCCCAGGATAACATCAAAGAGATACCGGCAGGGGCTATCCACCGCGCCGCTGATCACGCGGGTCCAGGCAGTGATAAAGTCCTCGGCCTTTACAGGAGTGCCATCACTCCAGCAGGCACCCTCCCGCAGGGTAAAGGTATACACCGGGCGCTTGGCAGCGTCATCGGTGGCGGAGATCTCCCAGCTTTCGGCCGCGGCGCCCACCGCCTGGCCGTTTTCATCCACAGCGGTCAGTCCCTGGTACAGCATGCCTAGCACGGCGCGGGCCGCCAGGCTGCCATCGTACAGGGCCGGGTCGGTATTGGCCGGCTGGCCCGGTACACCGATGGCCACCACGCCGGTATCGATTACCGTGCCGGCCAGATATTCCTTTTTGCCGCCGCAGCCCACCATGGTAAGCACCAGGGTGAGAGCCAGCAGCAGCGCTATTATTTTCTTCATCGCTCGTCCTCCGTATCGGGGTAGATTTTCTCCCAGTATACCGCATTTCCCGGCATTTGAAAAGGGGGTCCGGTCTCATCTTGCCCGCTGGGAACATTTTTCCTGTTCTGCCATAAATAATTCCAGCCACGGGAAGTCCCAAATCCATTTACGATTCTATTAAAAAACGCCTAATTCGTTGCTTTTATCCTCATTCGGCGCTATAATTATCTGATAGATAGACTGTCGGTTTGCGCTCATCCGGGGGAGGCTTTTTTGCTCCTCCTCCACAGGGCCCGGCAGCAGCCGGACGGCGGGCGCAGCCCCGCCGCCGCAGGCGGCGAAAGCAGGCGATGCCTGCTTTGCCCCGGCGCAGCCGGGGCGGGCTGCGCCCCGAACCCGCACCCTGCAGGGGCCCTATGAGGGGCCGCAGCGTTCGGCCCGCCCGAAAACCATCACCTTGTAGGAGGCACCCCGTGGAATGTTACCTGGATAACAGCGCCACCACCGCCGTTTCCCCCGAAGCGGCCGCCCTGGCGCTGCACATAATGACCGAAGAATACGGAAACCCCTCCTCGCTGCACCGCAGGGGCTTTTTGGCGGAGCGTGCCATGACCGAGGCCCGGGGGCAGGTGGCCGCCGTGCTGCACTGCCGCCCCGAGGAGATCATCTTTACCGCGGGGGGGACGGAAAGCAATAATATTGCCCTGCTGGGGGCCGCCCGTGCCATGAAGCGCCGGGGCAACCGCATCGTCACCACCGCCGTGGAGCACCATTCCGTTCTTGCCATCTGCAAGGCGCTGGAAAATGAGGGCTTTGAGGTCATTACCGTGGCGCCCGATGAAAGCGGGCATATCACCCCGGAGGCGATGGCCGCCGCCTGCAATGAAAAAACCATTCTTGCCTCCTGCATGATGGTGAACAGCGAGACCGGCGCCATCCATGACCTGCCCGCCATTGCCGCCGCCTGCCGCCGCAAAAGCCCCAACCTCATCTTCCACGCCGACTGCGTGCAGTCCTTCTGCCGCCTGCCTATAGATCCCGTCAAATGGGGGATACAGCTTGTCAGCGTCAGCGGACACAAAATCCACGCTCCCAAAGGCACCGGCGCTCTCTACATCGCCAAGGGCACCCGGCTGCTGCCGCCCCTTTATGGCTCCGGGCAGGAAAAGGGGCTGCGCCCCGGCACCGAGAATGTCCCCGGCATTGCCGCCATGGGGCTGGCTGCCCAGCTGATGAACGACCGCTGCGCGGAAAATTTTGCGCATTTTACTGCGCTGCGGCAGCGAATGATTACAAAATTATCACAATCCCCGGCCGTCTGCATCAATTCCCCCTCCGACGCCGCACCTTACATTGTGAACTGCTCGGTTCAGGGCATTCGCAGCGAGATCATGATCCACTATCTGGAGCAGTTCAGCATCTATGTTTCCAGCGGCAGCGCCTGTGCCAAGGGAGAGCGCAGCCATGTACTGACCGCCATGGGGCTTTCCCGTGACCGTATCGACTCCGCCGTGCGGGTGAGCATGACCGACACCACCACCCCGGAAGAGATCGACGAATTCTGCCGCCGCCTGCTGGAGGGCGAGGCCACCCTGACCAAACGAAGATAAGGAGTTTTTCCCCGCATGAATGAGATCATCCTGCTGAAGAGCGGTGAGATCGCCCTCAAGGGCCTCAACCGCAGCACCTTTGAAGATATCATGGCCAAAAACGCCCGCCGCCGCCTGCAGCCGCTAGGGGAATTCAAGATCTGGCATGCCCAATCCACCACCTATGTGCAGCCCCTCACCGAGGGCGTGGACATGGATGAGGCGGTGCGCCGCCTGCAGACGGTATTCGGCATTGTGGCCGTAACCAAGAGCTGCGTGGTGGAAAAGGATTTCTCGGTCATCTGCCCCGCCGCCGCGGAATACTTTGCCGAACAGCTTACCGCTGCCCGCACCTTTAAGGTGGAGGCCAAGCGCAGCGATAAGGCCTTCCCGATGAAAAGCCCGGAGATCAGCCGGGAGCTGGGCGGATACCTGCTTTCCCGCTTCCATCACCTCAAGGTCAAGGTGGAGCAGCCCGAGATCACCATTACCGTGGAGATCCGGGAGCAGGGCGCCTATATCCACGCCAATCAGCTGCCCGGCGCGGGCGGCATCCCCGTGGGGACCGGCGGGCGGGCTATGCTGCTGCTCTCCGGCGGTATTGATAGCCCGGTGGCCGGCTACATGATGGCCAAGCGCGGCCTGGAGATCGCCGCCGTGCATTTTGCCTCGCCCCCCTACACCAGTGACCGTGCCCGGCAGAAGGTGCTGGACCTGGCCCAGGAACTGACCCCCTATACCGGCCGCATCCGGCTGTTCGTGGTGCCGTTCACCAAATTGCAGGAGCTGCTGCGGGAGCGCTGCCCGGAGGATTACTTCACCATCCTGATGCGGCGCTACATGATGCGGGTGGCCGAGCGAATTGCCCTGCGGGAGGACTGCGGCGCGCTGATCACCGGCGAAAGCCTGGGACAGGTGGCCAGCCAGACCATGCAGGCCATTGGCTGCACCGACCTGGCCTGCAAGCTGCCGGTGCTGCGTCCCTGCATCGGCATGGATAAGGAGGAGATCGTACGCATCAGCCGCAAGATTGAGACCTTTGAGACCTCCATCCTGCCCTACGAGGACTGCTGCACCGTATTTACCCCCCGCCATCCCAAGACCAAGCCCACCGTAGCCGCCGTGGAGGCCATCGAGGCTGAAATGGCCATTCCGGAGGAGCTGGTGGCCGAGGCCGCCGAGCAGGCCGAGCTCAATATCATCCGCTATTAAATTTACAAATAACTGCAAAGGGCAGGCACGGGCGCAGCCCCCGGCGGCAAAGCCGCCGCTGCGGCCGAAGGCCGCAGAAACCGCCCGCAGGGCGGTTTGGGCTGCGCCCCGGCCACCCGGCTGCAGAAAAAATATTTTCCATCCGACAAAATTCACAGCTTATTCGTATTCTATTTGCAGCCGCGAAAAAACTTTGCGGTATGCTATTCTTAACTAATTGTGTCCATACATAGGAGGGGAACGCCGTCCCATGAAGATCACTATTCTTGCCGTCGGCAGCGAGGCGCAGTATCAGCCCACCTTTGATACCGCCTACCAGTATCTTAAAAAAGAAACCGCCGCCCTTTCGGCGGAGCTTTCCTACGCCATCTGTCGCCCGGATGCCGCCGAGCTGTTTGCGGCCCTGCGCAACGCCATGGGCCAAAGCGAAGCGGTCGTGCTGCTGCTTTCGCCGGAGCCCGCCGCCGTTTCCACGGCGCTGCGGGTGGTCTGCGGCGGGCTGGAGCGCACCGCCCAAACCGATGCCGCCCTGCAAAAGCAGCTGGAAGCCCGCGCCGCCCGCATGGGCCTTACCCTGGGGTATGAGCAGCTGGCGGATTTCGCCTCCTGTCCCTCTGGGGCCACCCAGCTGCCCAATGCGCAGGGCCTGGTGCAGGGCTATGCTATCGCCGCGCGCCGGCAGCTGCTAATGGCGCTGCCCGCCCTGCCGGGTGAGCTCTCCGCCCTTTATCCTTCCGCAGTGCGCCCCCTGCTGGGCAAGCTGGCAGGGCTCGCGGTCAGCTACGCCACCGTGCGGGTGCTGGAGCTGGACCAGTTCTCGGTCCCGCAGGAGATCACCCGTCTAAGCCAGAATCCCCACCTCAAGCTCACCTCCCGCCACCAGTGCGGTGATTATACCATCTTTGTGGAGGCCACCGGCGCTACCCAGCAGGAGGCCGAGGAATATCTGCAGCGGGCCATCACCCATATGCAGCAGACCTTCGGCATCTACCTGTACTGCATCGGCGATCGTCCCCTCCCCCAGATCGCTGTGGACGGCATGACCCGCCATGGGCTCACCCTTTCCACCGCGGAATGGGGCACCGGCGACCTGCTGCGGGAGCAGCTCTCCGCCGTCATCGGTGCAAACAGCTGCTACCGTGCCTCCTACGATGACACCCACATCGGGCAGGAGCTGGAGCTCCCCCGCCGGGTGCTGCAGAACCCCGCCGAAAACGCCGCGCTCATTGCGGGGCTGCTGGCCCAGCAAAGCCGCAAAGCCGGGCACACCGCCCTGGGCCTGGGCCTTTACTGCCAGCCGGAAAGCGGCCAGCTGCATGTGGCCCTGGCCGATAAAAACCGCATCTGGAACCGCCGGCTCTCGGTCACCGAGCTCCGCCGGGAGGACACCCAACAGATCGCCGTGTGGCAGGCCCTGAATGTCCTGCGGCTGTACACCGCGCAGTATCCCAAGCAGCTCCCCGGCGGCATAGAGTCTGCCGAGCTGGATAAGCGTGCCGGGATCGGCTCGCTCTTTGCCTGTTCCGCGGCCAAAGCTCCCAAATCCCCCGCAAATACTTCCGGAAAGGAACCGAAAGCTTCTATGGAAAAGAAAATCCGTACCAAGACCCGCACCGCCGCGGCCGAACCCGCCGCTGAAGCCGTGAAGGGCACCAACCTCATCCAGCGCATCAAGATGAAGTCCATCACCAAGAATGATAAGATCCGCATCATTCTGTTGGCGGTCTGCATCATCGTGTTCCTGGCCTCCGGCATCTATATCATCAATAACAAGCTCCAGTCCATCAAGAACAAGAACCTTTCCGATGAGCTGGCCGGCCTGTACGATCCCGATGGCACCACCGATATCTCAGTGGATGGCTATCCCAAGGATTACATCCGCGGCTTTGAGGCGTTGTACCAACGCAATCCCGATATCGCCGGCTGGGTCAAGATTCCGGATACCAAGCTGGACTACGCCGTGGTACAGGCCGAGGATAACGATAAATACCACCGGGCGGATATCGATGGCAAGTACAATGACTGGGGCATCCCCTATGTTGATTTCCGTGTCGACCAATCCAAGCCCTCCTACAATACTGTCATCTACGGCCACAATATGGGCGATGGCACCATGTTCGGCTATCTGCAGGCCTACAAAAAGCTCAGCTACTACCAGCAGCACCCGCTCATCAGCTACAACAGCGTCTACCGCAAGGATATGTATAAGATCTTTGCGGTGGTGGTGTGCAAGGCCGATGACCCCGATTTCGATTACCACAATTTCATCGACAGCGACAGCGATGCCGCCAAGAATGAATATATCGAAAAGATCATGAAGCGCTCCATCATCAAGACCACCGTGGATGTAAAAGCCAGCGACCGCCTGCTGACCCTTTCCACCTGCGATTATACCTTCCGTGATCCCGATACCAATAAGCTCATCGCCCGTCTGGTCATATTCGGCCGCGCGCTGCGGGATGGCGAAAGCGAAGCGGTCAATGTCAATGCCGCCACCCTGAACCCCAACCCGCTGATGCCCAAGCAGTGGTATGAGTACATCAAGAAGCAGCAGGAGAAGAAGGCCGCCGAGGAGCTGGAGAAGGAACAGAAGGCTTACATCGAGCTGTGGCTCACCGAAGAGGAGATCGCCGCGGCCTCCAATATGACCACCGCCGAGCTTTATGAGAAAGCGCAGGAGCGCGCCGCCCAGGCCGAGCGCTGTATGACAGCGGAGGAACTGGCCGAAGGTCTTACCCCCAAGCAGATCAAGGAGCGCATCGAGTATCGTCAGAAGCTCTTTGCCATGCTGCTGACCCAGGATGAAACCGACGGCAACACCGCCAGCAAGAAGCTCGCCCTCTGCCAGGAGCGTCTGGATATCCTGCAGCAGGAGGTGACTGTGAACGGCGAAAAGAAACCGCTGTTCGATGATAACACCCTCTTTGCCAGCAAGTGGAGCCAGCTGCAGGCCCGCTATGAGCTGCTCTCCAAGCAGAAGGACTGGAAGACCTATCTTTCCATCACCGATGTCCAGAACCTAAATATCTCCGGCGATACCCTGAAGAACTCCCTGACCGCCAACCAGCAGAAGGCCCAGAAGTACCTCACCCCCGAGCAGATCGGCCAGTACAATAACTGGCATGATCTTTCCGCCGCCATAGCCAAGGCCGAGGCCACCCGCAAGGCACTGGAGGTCGAGGGCTCGAAGGTCGCCGGCCTGACCCAGGCCGAGATGGATAAAATGACGCTGGCCGAGCTGCAAAAGGCCGTGGATAAGGCCAAGAACAAGACCGAGATTGAAAAGGCCATCGCCGATATCAAGGTGCTCAATCCCAATGCCACCGGCTCCAACGGCACGGCCCTTTCCGATATGACTCTGGATGAGCTCAGGGCGCTGCTCTCTGCCCTCCAGCAGGAGCGCGCCACCCTGGAGGCTTCCGCCAAGGCCGCCGGTATGACCGCCGATGAGATCAAGAAGTATCCCAGCAATGCGGAGCTCCAGCAGGCCATCAATGAGAAGCAGAAGGCCCAGCGCGAGGATCTCATCAAACAGATCAGGAAATATGATCCCAGCTATGACGGTTCCAACAAGACGCTGGAGCAGCTGGTGGCCGACCTGAAAGCCAAGCAGGAAGCCGAGCAGCAAAAGCAGAACCTCATCAATGATATTAAGGCGCTGGCGGCCGAACTGGGCGAAAGCGTGGATGAAAACGCCCTTAAGGGCATGACCTACGATCAGCTCGTTGCCAAGAATCAGGAGCTACAGCAGAAGAAAGCAGAATCGCAGCGTCAGGCCAATCTCGCCGCAATCGCCAAGCTTGATCCCGATGCCGCCGCCGCCCTGAAGGACGCCGATGCCAATGCCGTCAGCGCCAAGCTGAACGAGGTAAACAACACCCGTGCCAGTTTGGTGAGCACCGCTTCCGGCCTCGGCATCAATGCAGACGATTATCCCACCAATGCTGACTTGGCTGCTGCCATTGAAGCAGCGAAATCATCTCAGCAGCCCTCCGGCGGTGAGGGACAAAACCCTGCTTCCGAATCCGGCGAAACCCCGACCCCCTGAAGCAGCATTCCACCGGGCGCTCCCACTGCATAACGGGAGGTGAAAGGGCCGTACGGCACCTGTTCCCATGTACATAGCCTCTCCCCCGACCGGGCTTTCCGGCCGGGGGCTTTTTTTATCCCCGCCTTCCCCCTGTACTAAAAAAAGAGCCCCCGTAGGGGCCCTTTCTTCTATGTTATCGTCCGCTTACGGCTCGTCCAGCAGGTTGCCAAACTTGATGCCCTCCAGCTTCTCGCGCACCATCTCGGAAATATCCGCGTAGATGCGGCTGAATTTGCACACCATGCAGGCCTGCCGGTTGCGGTTACAGGTGTAGTCGTCCTCGTTCAGGCACCGGCTGATGGCATACGGCCCCTCCACCTGCTCTATCACCTCGTACAGAGAGATCTCCTTCGGGTCCTTGGCCAGCTCGTAGCCGCCGCCGGCCCCCTTGTAGCTTTTCACCAGCTCACCCGCCACCAGCTTCCGCAGAATCTTCAGCGAAAACCGCAGCGTCACGCCGGTCTGCTCGGCGATAGCCGCCGCCTCCATCCGTCCGCCGTTCTGCGCCAGGCAGTATACGATCCGAACCGCGTAGTCGGATTCCAGCGTAATATGCACCGTTCTCCCTCCCCTTATTCCAGGAAATCCTTGAGCTTTTTGCTGCGGCTGGGGTGGCGCAGCTTGCGCAGGGCCTTGGCCTCTATCTGCCGGATGCGTTCCCGGGTCACATTAAATTCCTTTCCTACTTCCTCCAGCGTGCGGCTGCGGCCGTCCTCCAGGCCAAAGCGCAGTCGCAGTACCTTTTCCTCACGCGGGGTCAAGGTGGAAAGCACCTCGGCCAGCTGCTCCTTCAGCATGGTATGGCTGGCCACATCGCTGGGGGCGGGGGCGTCCTCGTCGGGGATGAAATCGCCCAGATGGCTGTCCTCCTCCTCACCGATGGGCGTTTCGAGGGAAACCGGCTCCTGTGCCACCCGCATGATCTCCCGAACCTTCTCCACCGGCATCTCCAGCTTTTCAGCGATCTGCTCATTGGTGGGCTCGTGGCCGTTTTCGTGCAGCAGCTGGCTGTTCACCTTCTTCACCTTGTTGATGGTCTCCACCATATGCACCGGGATGCGGATGGTACGGGCCTGATCGGCAATGGCGCGGGTAATGGCCTGCCGGATCCACCAGGTGGCGTAGGTGGAAAACTTAAAGCCCTTGGTGTGGTCGAATTTTTCCACCGCCTTGATAAGGCCCAGATTGCCCTCCTGGATCAGATCCAGGAACTGCATGCCGCGGCCCACATACCGCTTGGCAATGGAAACCACCAAACGCAGATTTGCCTCGGAGAGCCGCTTTTTGGCGGCCACATCGCCCTCCGACATCCGGATGGCCAGCTCGACCTCCTCCTCGGCGGAAAGCAGCGGCACCCGGCCGATCTCCTTGAGGTACACCTTTACCGGGTCATCGATGCTGATGCCGTCGGCGCTCAGCACGCTCTCCAGCTCCTCATTGCTGGCCGGGGCTATGCTCTCCCCGCCATCGTCCTCCACGATCTCGATATTGTACGCCTCGAAGGTATCGTACAGCTTGTCCACCTGTTCCACATCGTAGTCCAGCTCCTCCAGCGCGTCGCTGATCTCCTTGGTGGTCAGGCGGCCCTTCTGCTTACCGCTTTCCAGCAGCTCCTTGAGTACCTGTTTTTTATCCTGTGTCGCCATCTGTTGCTCCTCCTTATGGGGAAAGCTCCCCTTCGTTACTGATCTTGATTGGTCTGTGCGGGGCTCTCGTTACGCCCGCTCGTCATCGCGGGCTGTGCATCCTATCGGGTAGCTATTCCTTCCGAATAGACAACCCTCCATCGCTCCGCCTTGCCTGCCTGCAGCGGACTGGTCTGCGGGCTGTCCCTTCCGCAAGCTATCCCTCTGCCAGCGCCGCAAATTCGCGCTCTGCGGGCTTTTGCCTTCCCGGCGGCAAAACTTCCGGAAAAGGCACCATCTCCTTGTTCTGCGCCATTTTTGGCGTTTTTATTCCTTTCGCCGGTTTTTCTCCCGGTTCAGATTCTCTATGTACTGCCGCAGCGCCTCGCCGGAAAGCTGCCCCAGCTCGTCCCTGCTCATCCGGGCCGCGTAGTCCCGCAGACACTTCAAGCAGTCCTCGGCTTCCTCATCGGTCACCGGCGGGGCGCCCGGCAGCTGCCATTTGGCCAGCCGGTCCACCGCCTGCGGGGAGAGATTCTCTCCCAAGGCGCTGATATCCAGCTCCTGCCCGGAAAGCCCCCGCTGCAATAGCACCCGGTACATCGTCCGGTCGTTCTCGCTTAGGAAGTACCCCTCCGGCAGCCGGTCCCGCAGCGCTCCGGCCCGGTCGGGGTTGCGCAGCAGGTACCGCAGCAGCCGCTCGGCGGCCTTCATCTCCCGGGGGTGCTGCCGCAGCAGCAGCTCGTCCTCCCGGTCCTTGCCGCTGTCCTCCCGGATCGGCGGCGCGATGAGATCCCGCTCCTCCTTTTTGCGGTCGCGGTAGTCCCGGCGCTTCTGCTCCCGGGCGATCTGCCCGGCCACGGCGGCCTTATCCACCTCCAGCTCCCGGCATACCTTGCTCAAGTATACCTCCCGCTCGATGGGACTGGGCAGCCCGGCCATCAGCGCCGCAAACTGCTTCAGGAACGAAACCTTGCCCTCGGCGGTGGTCACATCGTTTTCCTGCCGCAGCTTATTGATGGCAAAATCGGTGGCGGAGCTGCTCCCCTCTATCAGCTGGGCAAAGCGTTCCGCCCCGAATTTCTTGATAAACTCATCGGGGTCCTTGGCATCCGGGATGGAAAGCACCCGTATCTTCACCCCCGCCGCCTCCAGCAGACCGGTGGCCCGCCGGGTGGCTGCCTGGCCGGGGGCATCGCTATCGTAGCTCAGCACCACTTCCCCGGTGTACTGTGCGATGAGCCGACTCTGCTCCTCCGTCAGCGCGGTGCCCAGGGTGGCCACCGCATTGGTAAAGCCCGCCTGGTGCATCGAGACCACATCCATGTACCCCTCGCACAGGATCAGCTCCTTGCGGTCGCTGCCCTTGGCGAAATTGAGGGCAAAGAGGTTCCGGCTTTTTTTGAATACCGGGGTATCGCTGCTGTTGAGGTACTTGGGGCCCTTTTCTCCCAAATTTCGACCGCCAAAGGCGATAACATTCCCCCGCAGATCGATGATGGGAAAGATGGCCCGGTTGCGGAAAATATCATAATAACCGCCCCGCTGGCCCTCATTGGCCAGGTGGGCCGCCAGCAGCTCCTCTTTGGTGTAGCCCAGCTTTTTCATGGCGTCGGTCAGGCCGTTCCAGCCCTCGCTGGCGTAGCCGATGCCAAAGTGGGTGATGGTCGCCTTGGTCAGCCCTCGCCCGATGAGGTAAGCCCGGCCGGGCCGGCCCGCCTCGCTCATCAGGTTGCGGTGGAAGTAGCGGGCGGCATCCCGGTTTAACTCCAATATCCGTTTTCTCAGCCGGGCGGAGCGGTCATCTCCCGCCTCCTCCGGCACCTGCATCCCGGCCCGCTGGGCCAAAAAGCGGATGGACTCCATGTAGTCCAGGTTCTCTATCCGCCGGATAAAGCTGATGACATCCCCGCCCGCCCCGCAGCCGAAGCAGTAGAAGGACTGGTTTTCCGGGTAGACGGTAAAGGAGGGCGATTTTTCGCTGTGGAAGGGGCACAGCCCGGAAAGGGTCCGCCCCCGCCGCCGCAGGTTCACATAGCTGCCAATGATCTGCTCGATATCGCTGCGGTATTTCAGCTCCTGTAAAAATTGATCCGGGATCACAGCGGTCCCTCCTTTCTCTTTTGGGTGGATTTTTGTTAGGGTTTATAGTCGGGCCAGTTTGTAGTCGCCTTCGGCGTCGCGGGGCCTTTTGCAAAGGCATAGTTAGCACCGCTCGCCGCGGGGGCCTTCCTTTTGCTCCTGCAAAAGGAAGCAAAACAGGG
>ERZ827043.671-NODE-671-length-41588-cov-62.865625_pt1 | contig 41588 bp, 47 predicted proteins | sample MGYA00519923_ERZ827043 | MGnify/ENA primary metagenome ERZ827043 (study PRJEB31778, sample SAMEA3449251) | human gut metagenome | biome: human gut; feature: human-associated habitat; material: faeces | place: United Kingdom | collected 2010/2012 ... | reverse complement strand
TTCGTTAGGGACTTGCACCCATTAGAATAAGCTCATGCCGAGCATACAAAAAAGGGACGGCCAGTCTCACCGACTGTTCCGTCCCTCGCTATTTGATTCTCTCCGTGATTCTTTCGTCTGGAAGGTACGCTGCGACTAAAAGTGTAAAAGTTGAAAAATGAACACTGTCCGTCAGCGCACCTCCGGGCTCCATCCTCCCGGAAAGCTCATGTCTAAAGTAATTGTTCTGTTGTGTAAGCGTACCGTTTCAGAAGCGGCGCCCTTACACCGGCGGCATTAGCCGATCTCAATGTGGCGGCTCACCTCAGGTGCCTTCTTCTGCAACTTGGGCAGCTCTACATAGAGGATACCGTTCTCCACCTTGGCAGAGATGTGCTCATGGTCAACATCATCGGGCAGCGTGTAGCTCTGCTCATAGTTGGCATACGAGAACTCACGGCGCAGATAGCGCTCGCTGCGATTCTCATTCTTCTCCTCCTTGGCCTCGATCTTTACCTTCAGATAGCCGTCCTTGTCAATGCTTACATTGCACTGCTCCTTCTTCAGGCCGGGAGCGGCTACCTCCATTGTATATGCCTTGTCGCTTTCCTTCACGTTCACAGCAGGAGCCGTAGCGTTCATCTTCGGCATGCCTTCCGTGTTGAAGAAATCATCAAATGCGTTGCTCAACCAATTATTAGAACCTAATACAGGATACCACATAATTTATACCTCCAAATTTTATTTTTTGTTATTATTATTCAATGTTTATTCTCCAGTCCTCCCGATCCGTTTCCGAATCGGATGGCCTGCTTCCGTTACCCTTCCGGGGATCCGGTTGCACTTACTCCATAAGCAACTAACGTACCAAAATTTGATATAAGACAAATTGTCACAACACACTGCCAGAATGACAAAAAAAATATCTTCTCAAGCGTATGTCCACGACGCAGCCTACATTATATATATAGTTGACCTGTTCCCTGTGCGTCAATGCCGGAATGCAGGCCGGAAAACGACGGGAAACATCCTGAGCGAACCCGCCGGCAAGGGGTCTGCAACCGGCACACCGGTTGGGATGTGTCCCGCAAGAAGACTTCCTTCTTTTGGCGGTGGGCTCACCGGCGAGTTTCCCTTGCTTTCCGCCCTATCCTCCTCCCCGGCCTCCTGTAAGTCGGGACAGTCCAAAACATATCCGCGTCACCGACTTTTCCCCGTCCCTATCCTCTCCCCTCCAATATTTTTTCGTATATTTGCACAAAATGTAGAAACACAATATGATGACAGACGATCAGCGGCTGCACATGCAGCAACTCATACAGCGACTCAACGAAGCCTCCGACGCTTACTACAACGGGCGCGGGGAGCTGATGAGCGACTACGAATGGGATGCCGCCTTCGACGAGCTCAAGCAGTTGGAGGAGACCACAGGAGAAGTGCTCGACGGCTCTCCCACACACAAAGTGTCTGAAGACAGCATCGCCGGCCAGAAGGAGGCGCACGAATATCCCGCTCTCTCTCTGGCTAAGACCAAGAAGACCGAGGACATTGTCAAATGGGCTGAGGGACGGCCCATCTGGATCTCCTGGAAGCTCGACGGCCTCACCCTCGTGGTGACCTACGACAACGGACGGCTCACGAAGGTCGTCACCCGTGGCAACGGACACATCGGTACCAACATCACCCATCTGGCCGGTGCCATCGGCGGCGTACTGCCCACGATCGGCTATCGGGGCCATCTGGTAGTGCGCGGTGAGTGTGTGATCAGCTATGCCGACTTTGAGCAGTTCAATATGGAAAGCGACGAGGAATACGCCAACCCGCGCAACCTCGCCTCCGGTTCCCTCACGCTCAAGGATCCCCTTGAAGTCAAGGCGCGCCACCTGCAGTGGATACCCTTCACGCTCGTCCATGCCGACGAGGAGCTGCCGTCGTGGGGTGGCCGTATGGACTTCCTCCGCGAGCAGGGATTCCATCCCGTGGAACATGAGCTGATCACCGTGCCCACACGCGAGAACATCCAGGCCGTCATCGACCGGTGGACGCTCCGTGTGACGGGCGATCCGGCAGACAAGTCCCTCGTGCGCAACCCCTATCCTGTCGACGGCCTCGTCGTGGCCTACGACGACACGGCCTACGCACAGACCGGATCGGTCACCGGCCATCATGCCACACGTGCCGGCTATGCCTTCAAGTGGCAGGACGAGAGTGCGGCGACAGAGCTCGACCATATCGAGTGGAGCTGTGCCGCCTCGACAATCTCGCCCGTTGCCGTCTTCCGTCCCGTAGAGCTCGAGGGCACGACGGTGAAGCGTGCCTCCCTCTGCAACATCAGCGAATGTGAGCGCCTCGGCATCGGCGGCCAAGGCTCCAGGATCGAGGTGATCAAGGCCAACAAGATCATCCCCAAGGTGATCCGTGTCGTCGAGCCCGTCGGCGCGTTCGAGATCCCCCATGCCTGTCCCGTATGCCAGTCGCCTACGGAGGTCATCGGATCGGCCAGCGGCACACGCACGCTCCACTGCACCAACCCCGCCTGCCCTGCCAAGCAGCTGAAGAAGTTCGCCCGCTTCGTATCGAAGGAGGGTGTCAACATCGACGGCATGTCGGAGCAGACCGTACAGAAGCTCATCAACCTCGGCTGGGTACGCGAGTATGCCGACCTGTTCCGCCTTCGCGACCATGCCTATGACATGGAGCAGCTCGACGGCTTCGGCGAGAAGAGTGTCGGCAAGCTCCTCCAGAGCATCGAGAAGGCCCGCACCGTCGATGCCCGCCATCTGCTCTATGCCCTCACCATCCCACTGTGCGGTCAGGATGTGTGCACCCGCCTGCTCGGCGCCTACCCCCTCGACGAGCTCGTGGCCATCGCCACGGGAGAGCGTCAGGCCAAGGACGGCGACCTGTTCGCCATGCAGCCCACCGACCAGCTCGCCCTGATCCCGGGCATCGGACCGGAGAAGTCGGCCTCTTTCTGCAAATGGTTCCAGGACAGTCACAACCAGGCCGTCTACCGGCACCTGAGGGACGCGCTCACCGTGACAGCCGCCGACACGGCTCCTAAGGGCAAGCGCTGCGAAGGCCTCACGTTCGTCGTCACCGGCGATGTCCACCACTATAAGAACCGCAACGAGCTCAAGGCTTATATCGAGTCGCAGGGCGGCAAGGTGACGGGAAGCGTCTCGAAGTCGACCTCCTACCTTATTAATAATGATGTCACCTCCACAAGTGGCAAGAACCAGAAGGCGCACCAGCTCGGTACGCCTATCATCAGCGAAGACCAGTTCATCGATAAATTTGTAAACTAAGATATGCGAATAGACATTATCACCGTACTGCCCGAGATGCTCGAGGGCTTCGTACACGAGAGCATACTGGCACGGGCCGAGAAGAAAGGCCTGGCCGAAATCCATCTCCACAACCTGCGCGACTACACCAAGGACAAATGGCGCCGTGTGGACGACTATCCCTATGGCGGCTTCGCCGGCATGGTGATGCAGTGTGAGCCCATCGACAATGCCATCTCCGCCTTGAAGGCCGAGCGCGACTACGACGACGTGATCTACGTCACGCCCGATGGCGAGAAGTTCGACCAGAAGATCGCCAACGAGATGTCGTTGCAGCAGAATCTCATCATCCTCTGCGGACACTACAAAGGCATCGACTCGCGCATCCGCGAGCACCTCATCACGCGCGAGATCAGCGTGGGCGACTTCGTGCTGACCGGCGGCGAGCTTGCTGCCGCGTGCATCGCCGACGCCGTGGTGCGTCTCGTGCCGGGTGTCGTGGGCGACGACCAGAGTGCCCTGAGCGACTGTTTCCAGGACGACCTGCTGGCCGCCCCCATCTATACGCGTCCCGCCGACTATAAGGGCTGGAAGGTGCCCGACATCCTCCTCTCCGGCAATGAGGCCAAGATCAAGCAGTGGGAGATGGACCAGGCCATCGAGCGTACCAAACGGCTGCGACCCGACCTTCTGAAATAAGACCGGTCTACCTGATTACGAATTAGTGTATTACATTCCAACCACTTAATCCTATATGAAATCAATCCGACTCTATGTGATGGCGCTGTTCGCAAGCGCCATCAGCCTCGGTCCGGTACAGGCTGCCGAGCGGCCGTGCGCCATCGTTCCCCAGCCGCAGCATGTCAGCTGGCAGACCGGCTCTTTCTCTCTCAGCCAGGCCTCCATCTCGTATGGTAAGACCAGGAACGGCCGTGAGGCCGCTCTCTGGCTGCAGGACATGACCAGGCGCGTCACGGGCCGCACGCTGCCCATCGTCAAAGGCGACAAGGGCACCATCCGGCTCGCCATCCAGCCTGACGGCAACAGCGCTGCCGCCGGCGATAACCCCCGTGGCAGCTATACGCTCCACGTCACCGACCAGCTCGTCAGCGTCACCGGCACCGACTATCCCTCGCTGGTCAACGGTCTGGCCTCCCTCGTTCAGCTGATGCAGGGCGGCAAGATCGACTGTGTGGAGATCACCGACGCTCCCCGCTTCGCCTGGCGCGGATTCCACCTCGACTGCTCCCGCCATTTCTACACCAAGGAGGAGGTGGAGGAAATTATCCGTCTGGCCTCCCTCTATAAGATGAACCGGTTCCACTGGCACCTCACCGACGACCAGGGCTGGCGCATCGAGATCAAGAGATATCCCGAGCTGACGGCGAAGAGTGCCTGGCGCCATTTCAACTATCAGGACTCCACCTGCATGCGTCAGGCCCGTCTGCAGGACAATCCCGACCTGCTCATCCCTGCCTCCAAGCTGAAGATCGAGGGCACCGACACCCTCTACGGAGGCTTCTATACCCAGAAGGACATCAAGGAGGTCGTGGCGTTCGCCAAGCGCTGCGGCGTGGAGGTCGTTCCCGAGATCGACATGCCCGGCCACGAGCTCGCCGCCATCGAGGCGGTGCCCGGCATCTCCTGCTTCCCCGAGATCGGATGGGGCAAGGTGTTCTCCTCTCCCCTATGTATGGGCAGGAAAACGAAACGAGCATAATGTGTGAGTGTGGGAAATGACGGGATGGCCTTTATTTATAGGAAGTTACAGAGGTTTGGAGGGTTGGACGCTGGAAAAACGAAACGTGCAAAAAGTTGAATTTGCTTTAATTCTGGTTTAATTTTGGAGGCGCACCCGTTAAATGGGGCTTTAACGCAGGTTTAATTCTGGTTTAATTTGGTTTAATCGACAGCTGGAAATGGTGGGGTTTGAGCTTTGAGCTGGACGCACCAGACGCTGGAGCTGCTGACGGCATGGAGCCGCTGGGCATGACCGCTAAAAACGGCACGCCTGGCGGCTTTTCTTTTGTGGGTGGTAGAACGGCAGGGAAAGGGTGCGAAGCAAGGCGACACGGGGCTTTATGGGGCTTTCTGCGGGGTGCTGGCGTGGGTCGTGCAGTTGCTATGTGGGTGTGGGCTGAAAAATGGGCGTATTTGGGTGGCTCCAGGGTGTGGCTGGGCGTGTATGGTGGCCGCTCATGGGTGACATGGTGGCACGGCATGCGGGCGTTAAACGGAGTGTTAAATGAGCCGTTAAATGGTAGCTGCTGGAGGCAGAAAAAATGCTGCCCAAAAGTGCCTTTTTCGTTCCATTTTCGGGGTCGCAAAAAGGGTTAAAAATGGGGTTGGGGTTACAGTTGGGGTTACAAATGGGGTTACAATTTTTGCAAGCATAGACCCCTTTAATGGAAAAAATCAAGGCAAAAACGGCAAAAAACGGGCAGAAACACCCCCTTTAATTCCATTTAACGCATAGGAAAACACCCTTAAAAATTTGGCGTAATTATTCAGTATATCAACGAGTTATGAGCATTTAACGCCCATTTAACGCGCAGAAAACAGCTATTTAATGCCTTTTTCGTTATTTCAGGGGGTCGCGGGGTGCCCATAGTGCCCACCCCATTACCCGACATGTGCAGTAACTTCGGTGCTGGCAGCATCGGCACTTTTTTGTAGGCGAGCTTTGAGCTGTGCAAGCTGTTCGCGCAGCTGTCCTATGTCTTCGGCCTGTTGCCTTATGAGTTCGTCCTTCTTGTCAATGATGTGCAGCAACCTATCCACCAACGGGTCGCCGCTGGTGGTCTGCCCTGGTGTCTCTTTTGTGAACATGTCGCCTGTGCCAACAAGTAACCAGGTAGCAGATACACCAAAATTTGATGTAAGTAATGCCATTAAATCGCTACCCGCGTTCATTCTTCCTTTCAGAATTTCCGTAAATGTGGAGGGCTTTATGCCCAATAATTGAGCGAACCCCGTTTTTGTTAGCTCTTTATGAGCATCTAAAACGGCAGCTAAAGCGGTTAAAACCCTGGTGTTTATCTGTTCCTTTCCCATTATTTCAGTAATAAACTACAATTTTTCCGTAAAATGTTTTGCTGTTTTACGGAAATTCCGTAATTTTGCAACGCTGTAAGATATTACAACGCGGCCAAATTTACAAAATTTTGCCCACATACGGAAAGGGAAAACCCTAAAAGTAAAGATTATAAACCCATAAAAATAAAGGACATGAAACCAAAAAGACAAATCGAGGTAAGCAAGCAGGTGCGTGAAATGCTTGTTAAAGAGTTCAACACTACGAGCGTGAGCGTATGGCGCGCCCTGTCGTTCCGCGACAATAGCCCGAAAAGCAAACGCATACGTTGCGCCGCTTATAAGAACAGGGGCATCCTGCTTTTGCTAACCCCTGCCATGGAAACCATACACGACGCGGACAACTTCATGCGGCAGTATTTCCCCAACGATGTGCTCATAGAGGCCAACAAGAACACAGGCCACATTGAGCTGCAGAAATGTGGCGAGGTGGTAAAATGCTGGGACGATGTGCCATTTAGAAAAATAGGAGACATTCAGCAGGAAGCTGTAAAGCTCTGCGGCTGCCATGTAGAACTGTAACAGAGGGAGGGCACTATGGAAATGTATAACAATGCGCTTTGCATAAGCCATGCGGAACTGACCGACGGCATTATGTCTGCGGCAAATATCAAGCTGCTGCGACACCGTGGACAGATTACGCAGGTGCGCCGTGCGTGCTACGGCACCAGCGCGTTATATGTGGTCGAGAGCCTGCCCGTGCAGTACCGCGCAGAGGTTTACCGCCGTTATCCAGACATTAAGGAGCAGGCCGAAAGCAAGCCATTTGTGGAAAGCGTGGAGCCTGACGGCAAGGCGGTGCAGTTCTTTGCCGACTACGTATTGAGCGACGGGCGGCACCTGACGACCGAGAAACAAAGAGAGTACGTCAATAACTGCTCGGTGCTGGCCGCTTTCGGCCAGATGCTGGACAGGGCGAACAGCCACCGCATGAGGCAGAGCAAAGGCAGGATAAACGCGGGTGAGTTCTGGGCAAAGGCAGCCGCCGCGCTGCCGCGTCTGTGCGACCGCTGGCCTAACAGCCTGCCGCAAAGCCCGCGCCGCCTGCGCATGAAATACGCGGAGTATCAGGCACAGGGCTATAAGTGTATGATTAGCTGCAAGTTCCAGAACAAGAACGCCGCCAAGGTGCTGGACGCGGAGCAGACCGCCAGCTTGCAGGTGCTTTTGGCTCACCACAACAACCTGCCCGACACGGAGGTGGCGCGCAGATACAACCAGGTGGCCAAGGTGAAAGGCTGGCCGCAGATAACAGCCAGCGCAGTGGCCGTGTGGCGTGAAAAATGCGACCTGGTAACGGCAGCCGCCCGCCGTGGTGCTACCAACTTCCGCAACGAGCGCACCATGCAGGTGAAGCGTCGCCGCCCGTCTGCACCGTTCCTCATGTGGTCGCTGGACGGCTGGACATGCGAGCTGCTATTCCAGCAGACGACTGTAAACAAGCAGGGGCAGCGCACGACGACCTACCACAACCGCCTGACGCTGGAGGTGGTGCTCGATCCGTGCTGTGATTACCCCATTGGCTACGCCATAGGCAGCCATGAGACACCCGCGCTTATTACCGAGGCACTGCGGAACGCCGCCCAGCACAGCCGTGAACTTACAGGCCAGATGCTGCGCAGCTGTCAGATACAGTGCGACCGCTACGCCATTAAGACCATGACCGACCTATACGAAATGATGGCTCGCCACGTTACGCCTGCCCGCGCTCACAACGCAAAGACCAAGCCCGTGGAGCCTTATTTTAAGCACCTTAATATGGGCTACTGCCAAAAGTTCGATAATTGGTCGGGCTACGGCGTAACGACCGACCCCAAAAAGCAGCCGAACAGCGAAGCCCTCAACGCGCTGCGCCACCACTTCCCTGACGAGCAGGGCGTGCGTGAACAGATACACCAAATAATGGCCTACGAGCGTGCCACGAAGCGCGAAAAGTTCATGCAGATGCTGGGCAACCTGAAAGAGGAAAACCGCCTGCCGCTGTCGAAAGAAAGCTATTTGCTGTATTTCGGAGCCACCACAGGACTGACCAACGCGCTGGAGGGCTGCGGCCTGCGCCCCACACTGCTGGGCATTAAGCGCGATTATGACTGTTTCGACCTGACATTCAGAGAGCACGCAGGCGAAAAATGGCAGGTGCGCTTTGACCCCGACGACCTCACCGAGGTGCTGGCAGTGAACGAGGACGGCAGCCGCCGTTACATGCTACGCGAAAAGTACGTCCAGCCCATGGCATTGGCAGAGCGCAAGCCAGGCGACGCGGAACAGCTGGCGGCTGTGCGGGACTTTAACAAGCAGCTGGAGCACCACGTAACGGAGCAGCTGGGCGAAGCATGGCAGACCGTCGACCGCATGATACAGGACACCGACCGCCAGGACGCGCTTCTGTTAGGCCGTCTGCTGCTGACGGACAGCCACGGACAGCACAAGTTACCAGCCGCGCAGCAGCGCATGAGCCAGGCGGCCATAGCCGACGTGCAATATGAGACTGTGGAGCCTACGCCCGCCATGCCTGTGGGCTGGCAGGCCGAAGACCCCGAAAACTTCGATATTTTCTAAATGCAACAACCATAAAAAAGTAAAACGATGATAAAGGACGAAAAACAACAGATTGCCGCACGACTGAAAGAATACTGCGACAAAATGGGCAGCCAGAACAAGGCAGCCCGCAGCCTTAACGGCACCAGCACCGCCACCGTTAGCAAGATGCTGTCAGGTGATTGGGAAACCATTAGCGATGAAATGTGGCGCGCCGTGGCCGCTCAGATAGGGCACGACACCAGCGCGTGGCAGATAGTGAAAACAGGGGCATACAAGCGCATGGCGTTCTTAATGGAGCAGGCCAAAGAGGAAAGCCTTGTAATAGCCATTACGGGCTTTGCAGGCTGCGGAAAGACCGAGGCCATAAAGAGCTACACCAAGGGCAGACAGAACGTGTACCATTTAATGTGCAGCGAGTATTGGAACAGGCCGACGTTTATAAACAAGCTGCTGCGTGCGCTGGGCAAAGATGTGGGCGGCAGTGTGAGCGACCAAATGGACGCCATAGTGGAGACGCTGAACAGTGCAGACGCGCCGCTCATCATTCTGGACGAGGCCGACAAGCTGCGCGACCAGGTGCTCTATTTCTTCATAAGCCTGTATAACCAGCTGGAGGGGCACTGCGGCATTATCATGGTGGCCACGGAGTACCTTAAAAACCGCATAGAACGCGGCGTGCGCCTGAAAAAGAAAGGCTATGAGGAAATATACAGCCGCATAGGCCGCAAGTTCGTGCAGCTCCAGGTTATCAATGGCGAGGACATAGCGCAGGTGTGCAAGGCCAACGGCGTGAACGACCCCAAGACCATACAGGAAATAATAGCAGGCGCGGAGTGCGACCTGCGCCGCGTAAAACGCGCTGTATGGGCAGCGAAAAAGAAAGGAGGGGCACAGTAATGGCACGCTTTAATATCATACGCCCTAAACGCACGCCTAATTTGGTGCTGTCGCTGCTGGTAGGCTTTCCCTACGACAGAGGGGCAGAATACGCCGACGCAGAGTGTGAGTCCGTTATAAATGGGGTGCTGGACTATGTGCGCAGTTTTCAGTATTTGCGCAGGAACGCATGGGAGTGCCTGGGTTCCACACATTTTATAACTTCAACAGACCGCAGCATAATTATAAGCACCCCTAACGGCGTGCCACAGCTGACAATATCCCTAAATTAGAAGACATGCGCAGGGCGATAAGTAATAAGAACGTGATGCAGGCCAAGTTTGAAACAGCCCCTTTTACAGGGGCGTGGCTTGCAAGCCTGGGACGGCCAGAACTGCGGGGCGCGTGGATAGTGTACGGCGGCAGCGGAAGCGGTAAGACGACCTACGTAATGCAGCTGTGCAAATATCTTACCAACTTCGGACGCGTGGCCTACAACAGCCTGGAGCAGGGTTTGAGCTTGTCGCTGCAAAAAGCCTGGGAGCGTGTCGGCATGGAGGAAGCAGGCAGCAAAATAATACTGCTGCAAAAGGAAAGCCTCAAGGACATACGGGAACGCCTGACCAAAAAGAACGCGCCCGACATTGTGGTAATAGACAGTGTAAATTATTGGATAGGCTTTACCATGCGCGACTACACCCGCCTGAAAGACGACAACCCCAACACCCTGTTTGTCTTTATAGCCCATGAGGACAAAGGACAGCCAAAGGGCAACATGGCCAAAAACATACGCTACGATGCTGACATAAAAATCCGCGTGGAGGGTTACAAGGCATTTGCCACCACCCGCTACGAGGACAGCGACAAAGGCGAGGGCGGCCAGGACTTCACTATCTGGGAGCAGGGCGCACGTGAGTATTGGGCAGAACTTTAACACCACCAAGACAATGAAAGAAAACAAAACCATGGACGAAATCCACAGAGGGCTGCTTAAAAAGTTCCACACACTTTGCAGCGTGCTGGGCATGAGCGACGACGAGAAGCGCAGCCTCATAGAGGCATACGGCGTGGAGAGCAGCCGCGACATAGACACCCACGACCTGGTGGACATTTGCGGCAAACTGTCGGCACAGGCGGGCGGCCACAAGCAGCAGGACTATGACAAGCTGCGCAAGCAGTGCATGGCAGCCATAGGGAGCTGGCTAAAGATGTGCGGGCGTGAGAGCAACGCCACGGTCATAAAGGCCATAGCGTGCAGGGCGGCCAAGAAAGCCGACTTTAATAAAATCCCGCTGGAGCGTCTGCGCAACCTGGTGTACCTGTTTAACAACAAGGTGAAAGACCACGACGCAGTGGACGACGTAACCACAGAACATAAAAAGGTGGTCTTTCTGTACCCCACAGAAAGCGGCCTTAAACACATGAACTGACCATGAGCACGGACAGCATGATGCGCGAGACCCAGCGCAAAATAAATGAGGCCACCATAGACATGGACACCGAGGCATATTGCTGGTTTATGCGTGAGCTGGCAGAGTGGTGCCAGACACAGGCAGACATGCAGGAATACCGCGACGACGTGGTCTATGATGAAAACGAGTAACAACCAATTAAATAAAACGAAATGAGTAAAAAGAAAGACAAGAAAAAGCAGAGTATTACCGTGCACGGGTACTGCTTTAAGTGCGACGTGCGCGAGTTCTACAAGCTCGTAAGTGGTGGCGACCCGATACGCGAGGCATTGGACAGGCTGGCGGGCTTAAAAAAGCTGCGCGAACAGAACGCCCCAAAGTGTTACATAAGTGGAGCCATAGCCCACCACGACCTTGTGGAGCGCATGGACACGTTCGACAGAGCAGCCGCAGTGCTGGAAAAGGCAGGCTATGAGCCTGTAAACCCGTTTCACAACGGTGTGCCGCAGTCAGAGCATTGGACAAAGCACATGCGCAGGGACATAGGTCTGCTGGTACGCTGCGACTATATTTACATGCTGAAAGGCTGGGAGCTGTCGAAAGGCGCGAAGCTGGAGCTCGACGTGGCCAGCTCATGCGGCATAAAGGTGCTATTTGAACATTAACCCATAAAAACAAAAAGACAATGAAAAAGAATGTATTAAACTATCTGAAGGTGGCAGTTCGTCTGCCGTTGGCCGTTTTAGGCGGCCTGCTGAAAATCACAGCCGTGGTGTTCCAGGTTCTGTCGTTCCTGGTACATGGCGACACCGAGGGCGCAAAGACTTGCACCGACACGTTAAAGAGAATATAAACACCTATTAAAACCCCGTTAAACATGGACGAAAACAAAACAACGACTGTCGAAATGACAGCAGAGGAACAGGCACAGTTTGCAGCGTTCAAAGAGGAACAGGAAAAGAAAGCCCGCCAGCAGAGGCGCAAGGAAAACCGCGAAATGTACGCGCAGCTTGTGGACGAGCAGGTGGCTTTGGCCATTCCAGAGCTGCAAAGCCTGTCTGAACAGATTAAGGCCGTAAAAAATACGGTGTTCGGCAATTTCCGCACGGTTCTGGACATGAAGGCCGACGTTATGAGCCTGACCAAACAGAGCGGCCAGCACAGCCACACGTTTACCACCAGCGACGGAAACATGCGCATAATTTTGGGCAGTAACACCATAGACGCATACCGCGACACAGTGGAGGACGGCATCGAAATGGTGCGCAACTACATAGAGAGCCTGGCAAAGGACGAGAACAGCCGCACGCTGGTGAACGCTGTAATGCGTCTGCTGGCACGCGACCAGAAAGGCACGCTAAAGGCCAGCCGTGTGCTCCAGCTGCGCAAAATGGCCGACGACAGCGGCGACGAGACATTCCAGGAGGGTGTGCGTATCATCGAGGAAAGCTACCAGCCTGCCGAAACAAAGCAGTACATTCGCGCCGAGTACAAGGACGAGAAAGGCTGGCACATTATCCCGCTTTCAGTAACAGACGCATAGGCCATGAAAGCGGCCATAAAAAAAGCACGACCCCCGTAAGCCGTAGCCCTGGAAACCGTGCACCCGATGTGTTATAAAGGACGCTGCAAAAGTACAAAAAAATCGGGAAATGGGCAAATTTCGGCATTACAAAAGCACGTATGACCGTGTAAAATTGATTAAAGCGTTGACCGAGCAGCACTATGAGCCTGGGAATAACGCAAAATGCTACAAGGCGGTGTGGAAAAAGTATATTTACCCCATTTACCCGATGTGTTATAGAACGTACTTAAATTATTTGAATATACCACCAGAGCCACCCGCCCAACAACTACCACAGCAACCCGACCTTTTCGGCGGTCAGCTGGAATTTTAAGCGAAAGCCCGACAGCCTCAAAGTGCTGGCGGGCTTTCCTCATTTCAGGCGTAGTGTGTCTATTCTTTGCAGCTGTGCCGTTCTGGCTCCAGCCGTGAACTGTGTGCGGGTGATGTATCGCTCTATGCTCTCAATCAGTTCTGCGTGGTTGTGGTTGGTGGCCGAGGTGGTCAGCATAAAGGTGCTGAAATTTTCGCCTGCAAGCGTAGCCATGGCCGCGTGCACCTGGTCTATCAGGTCGAAATAGTCCAGAGCCGCCTCGAGCCGCTTGTCATCAATGCCTGCGGTGTAGTTTTTCGTGCGGGTAATGATGTGGAGACGCACGGGCACGTCAGCCATACAGACATGGTTAGCGCACTGTCGCACGTCGTACTGTTCAAACTCAATAAAGACCGAGGGCACAGGCCACGCCGTGGTGCTTTTAATTTCGGCGAGGTGCTCATTCCAAAGGTCGATAAACTTAATGTCTGGCACCTGTTCTTTGATGCGCTGGGCAATCGCTAAAAATAGTTTCTTTCTCATTTTTTCAGTGTTTTTATTAGTTCCTGGTTGTAACGCTCCAGGTTTTCGTTAATTACATTTTCTATAATTTGCCGCGTCTCTTTGCCGTCGCCGACAAACTGACGCTGTGGCACCTTAACGGCGCGGGTGTGCTGTTTTACGGTGTAGTTCTTACCCTTTTTACTCTTTCGGGTGTGCTGTCGCACCGTTACCGAGCCTTTGCCGCCCTCATTATGCAGGGTTGTATAGGGCTGGTTGGAGGTGAACGTAACGCCAATGGGCGTTTCTTTCGCCTGTATGGACTTACGGAGGCTGCCCGTAACGACCAACAACGAGCCGAGGGCGTATGGGTTCCTGCGCTTTTTCCATTTTTCGGTAAAGAACGCTTTGCGGTTAAAGTTCTTGTCAAATTCTTCCGCAAGGTCGACCCGCATGTCGCTAATTATGTCTTTTTTGAGCTGTTCGGGTGTCCTCATTGTTGTTTTTTACGATTAAATTATCTGTATATCAGAAATTATTTGTAATTTTGCGGCGTATGGCACATGTTATCGACAAAATAGAAAATCGTCCCTACCTATGCGAGGACTGCAAACACTTTATAAAGGGTTTGCAGTGCCGTGCATTTGACATTATCCCGTTGGAAATTTTCGACAATCCAGAGGGACACACTGCCGTGGTGCCAGGACAAAAGGGCGATTATGTCTTTGCGACAGACAAGCAACGCGACACGATGCGCGTTTACTTGTCTGACGAGCCAGCAGGTTGATTTTGTTTTGCATAAAGTTTCTTTATTATAGTACCTACCGCGACCGCTATTGGTCGCGGTTTTTCGTTGTTAAGATATTCAGACCAAGCCTCTGCAATAAATTCGGCCTCGTTTTTTGTTCCATATCTGGACAGGTTCTCGCCTATTGCGTCTTTGCCTTTTTTCTTTTCCTCATTAAACAATTTCAAAAAGTCGCCGTCTGTACGCAGGCCGATAAGCCTGTCTATTTCGTGGCCAAGCTCATGGTCAAAAACGGCCTTTACTGTGCCGCAGCCAGGCGGGTGCCATTTTGTTTCGCAGTCTCTTTTCAGGGACGTTTCTATTTTTTCGCCTGCCCATGTAGTATTAAAGCAAATACCACTGAGGCCGTATTCTTTTGCAAATCCATGAGAATAGGCGTAACAGTTTCGGCAGGTTCCCACCTTTTTAGCCCATGACGAAGCCCACCGCTTTAGTGTTTCCTCGTCGCGGTCTGGGTAGTTTTTCTTATACTCTGCCAGCTTTGCCTCCGTTAGCAGTTTTATGCGTCCGCGTATGCTGCCGACAAATAGCGTTTCTTTTTTCAGTTTCGGGAAACGCTGGAAGTGTTCCTCTACGCTCCTGAAAATGTCCTTTATTTGTTCCATGTGTTTGGCAGTAAAACCGTCCAGCGCGCAATTTACACCGAGGTTGTCCCTGAAAAATTGCTCTGCCTGTTTTACTGTCTTCGGTGTCCATTCGGCAGGAATGTAGCCGTCTATGGCTTTTTTTACGTCTTTCGGAGCCTTAAAATACGGGTGCTTATCAGGAAACAGTTTCATTTCCTTACCAGCGTTAAAGCGGAAAATCTGCTGCTTTGCCGCCTCTGTGGCACTGTCGCCCAGCTCCATGGCCGCCTTTGGGTCGCTTTCGGTGTATTTGCCACGGCGTACCTGTACGGCGGTGCATCGGCAGCCCCAGCCATTCGGCGGGTAGTATTTAGACCAGAACGGGTCGGACGGCGGCAGTGTTATGCCGTCCAGGGCTGCGTGGTCTTCACGCACGCGGTCGTCCTCTGCCGTTCGGTACTGCAACAGGTAGCGGTCGCCGTCGGCCTCTATCCCCACCCATTTGGCCGCCATTTGGCTGGTGCTTATGGCGTGCTTATATTCGGCATACAGATAGGCTTTGTTATACTTGTTGTTGAGCTTTAGCACGTCGGCCTGAAAATCGGCGTACTGCTTTATTTCGCCTTTGTCGTTCAGCAGCGACAGCCCTATTTCACGCATGGCGTGGAACGTCTTAAAGCCCGAAAATATAAAGCTGTTTTCTTCCAGGGCATAGCGCAGCGTGTCGGGCACGTCGGTAGGCAGGTGCGTGTTTACGCCCCTGTTAATGGCTGCCGCCGTCTCGATCAAGAGTTTGCGCGCCGCAGGGTCTTTAACCTGGTTTATGTCGAAGCCGCCAGCCTTATAGATAAGGTCGGCCACAGCATCGAAGACAGACGGGGCAAGGCTGGGCGCGTCGTCATCGGCGGCCAGCTGGAGCGTGTCGTCCTCATAAAGCATATTTACTGCTGCATGGAAAGCCCCGTATTTTTCGCGCAGGTCAGCAGCGTGCGCGGGGCTTACCCGAAAAAAGCGTCGGGCTGTGTCTTTTTCTCACGCACGCCTGTAATAGGCACGTTGTATTTGTCTGTAAAATACTGCGGGTCTATTTCGTAGTATTCCAGAAGCACGCGCTCCATTTCGCGCTGTTCTGACGGAGTAAAGGCCGCCGCGTCGTCCCATTCAAAGCGCAGGCCGCCGACAGGGAAGCCGTGCGCCAGCATGAACGGCAGCAGGTGGTCGTTCACATTGTTGGACAGCATTTTTTTGTCGGCCTCTATGACATTCTCGAACACGTCCAGGTGCGTTTCAGACTGTGAAAGCGAGCTGCCCGCGTCTATGGTCATGGTCTGGTTAAGTATGCCCTTTGAAATTTCGCTGTTACATCTGTCCACGCGCTTGTCATAGACGTTGTAAGCGTCGCCCCTGCTGCTTTCCTTTATGTCTATTTCGGTGCCGTCAGGGAACAGACCCCAAAACGCGCTGCCCATGTTTTCGAGGGCACTTTCAATTTTGGCACGTTCCGCGTCGTCTGTGGTGGTGGCCTTTGCTATACGCATAGGCGCGCCGAAAATTTCGCCGAACATGTCCCAGAAACCCAGCATATTTTTTTTGCTTATGCACTGCGGGGCGCATTTCAGCAGCAGGCCGAGGTCGTAGGGTTTGCCTATCTCCAGGCACCAGCTGGCCAGCTCACCCTCGCGGTAGCTTATGCCGCTGCGCCAATCGTCGCCCGTGTTCCGCAGCAGCATACCATGCTCCTGGCACACATGCTTACGTGGCACCAGCTCCACGCCCTCAAAGCTCAACCCGTCCGAGGTCTTCACAATGTCGCCAAACTGCACAAGGCTGTGCCCCCAGAAACGGGAGTCCAGAGCCAGGGAGCAGTAGTCGTTAAACCATTCGCGCTCAAACATAGCCGTGGCCTTTTCCACCTCTTTGCCGTCTGCGCCCACCATGCGGAACTTTTGTTTCATCACCATGCCTTTACGCTGGCCTATGCAGCCCTCAAGATGCAGGTCAATGAGGCAGTCGGTATAAATGTCGTAAAGGTTCTGCCGTTTGGGGTTGTCTATGTTTATGGCCATTTGCCAGGCCTGCCGCCACATGCCCACGTCCTTTTTTGTCAGGCTGTCGGTCTGTCGTATGAGTTCGGCGGTAAGGCGGCGACCCTCTTTGCTTTTGACAAATTCGGCAATGCGGTGCACCTCTGCACTGCTGTACATCTGGCCGCCTGTAAAGATATTGCCTATTTTCTGTAAAATGTTCATTTAACGGGTGTTTAACGGTTTGTAAATTACCATGTGCAGCTGCCCACCTTATCCAGGCCAGAGCCGAAGCGCACGGGGTTGTGGCTGTCAGTGTCGCCGTCGTCGCTTATGTATCTGGGCAGGTCAGGCGTGGCCTTTGAGGCTTGCACGTCTTTTAGCCATTTAATGCTGTCCTCATACATTTGGTCGCGTCTTTCGCTGCCCATGTCTCCAGGCAGACGGTGCACAAGTATATACAGCGCAATGTTTACGGCGCAGTCCACCAGCATGGCGTTACGGCAGTCGCCTTTCTGGGCAAACGCCTTTTTCATGTCGTAGCGGTCGCGGGTGTAGCTGCTTATTTTCTCCATGGCGGCCTTTTCGGCCTGCTTTCGTATGTCGGTATGTGCCTGGAGCTGTTCAAACTCGAAATCGTCGCACACAGACTTGTAGTCCTCATCTGTAAGAAACATTTGCTTTACTTTTTAATGGGTTGCGGGTCTGCCACGTAAAGGGCTATTTCGCGGGCTTTCTCTGCCGTGAAGCCCTTTGCAAAGCGGTGGCACCGTATGAGCTTTTTAACGCCCTGCATCGACACGACAACGGGCTTTCCGTTCTGTACCAGCACCAGGAAGCGACGGCGCAGGAGGTTAGCATCTTTCTGCGCCTTTTTTATGGCGCGTTTTCTGCGCCACTCAAAGACGGTGGCGCGCACAAGTTTTTTAATAAAAGTTACCATGTTACATTTTTTGCGTTTCGCCGCTTTCCGAAAGACGGCGTGAAGTTTGTAATTTTAGAGTGTTTTTGCAGTATGCTAATAGCCGACTCGTCAGCGTCTGGCGCATCATCGTGGCCGCGCATACCCTTTTGGAATGCCAGCGTCTGGTCAAGGCCGCGCAGCATGTCGGGGTCGTCCTTTTGGCTCTCGTCGTAAAAGACAAAGCCGCGCTCCCACAGCGGTGCGGAGGCCTCAATACGCTGGAACTTGTCGGGCTTTTTGCGTTTGTCGCCAATAATAGGCAGCTGGTAGCCGCGCAGGTCGCCCTCCTTTGTAAAGTCGTCCATTAACATGTCCTGCATGAAGTTGGCCTCCATGTAGAACTTTATGGCCACGCCTGTGGCCTGTGCCCATTCGTAGAGGTCGTAACACCAGCGCACCATTTCGGCCACGGTAGCCTGCCGCACGAAAGCGCGCAGGTGCCACAGCTGGCCGCCTTTGACCTTACCCCAGAGCTTTGCGGCTTTGTAGTCGTTCTTTGTTGAGCCTTTCCATGAGGGGTCGATATACAGGACTATTTCCTCAAACTGTCGCCACTGTGGCCGCTTTGCCCACCTTATCCATTCCTGGCGGAACACGGCACCCTCGACAATCGGGTTGTTCATGTACTCTTTTTGAAATGAGCGGTACCCCTGGAAGTCCTCAATGGCCTGCACCTCTGCGCGTGTCCATTTGGCCGCCCATGAGACGTTGCCGTTCTCGTCCAATATATTGACCTGCGACACGCGCACGCCTTTGGTCTCTGAAATCTTTTGCAGTACGCTGTTTTTGGCTATGAGGTTGCCGACCATGATAAAGCGGCCACGGCCACCGTCCAGGGCACCGAACAAAGCCTCCTTTACCCAATCGGTAAGCCTCTGCACGCGGCTGGGGTTTTCGCACAGCTCGTCGTCGTCCAGGTCGTCTATGGCAATGTAGTCAGGGCGGTGGCTGCGGTATCGCAGACCACGGGGCGACTGACCACGGCCACGGGCAAAAAAGGCCGTGCCGTCCTTTGTAACAAATTCGCCCTCCTCCCATGAGCCGCTGTTGTACTGTTCGCCGAAATCGTTAATATAACGCTGGTTGTACTGAAGCTCTGCCTGCACGTCAGCCAGCAGGGTATTTGCGTTGTCTTCACTCTTACCCACCAGCACCATGACGTTAATTTCGCGCTGTTCCTGGCACTTTAGCCACAGGGGGATAAATATGTCCAGGTGTGTGGACTTTGCCGCGCCACGGTGCCATTTATAGACCGCCCGCAGGTTCCTGTTTGCCTTTACCTCTTTTGCCGCCTTAATGTGGAAAGGCGCGCATGGTGTTTGCGCGCCTGTCTGCGAGTTCTGGGTGTAATGGGGAAAATAGTAATCGACAAACGCGGAATAATCGGCACGCACACGCTTAATGCGCTGCTCCCGCTGGGCGTTTGTTTCGCCGCGCCCTATCACGGTGGCCGTCTGCACATCAGCACAGTGCTGTTTCCACAGTTCGAGTGCCTCTTTTCTTGTCAGTTTGTCGTAATTTGGCATGTTACTTTATAAGTTTGTTTTGCATCAGGTAGTCGATATATTGGTTGTGGTATCTGTTTATGGTTTTGAGCAGTTCGGGTGTTATCTCATCATCAAACTGCGCCTGGAACTGTAACCACTTACTAAAGGCCATAAAGACCTCGATAACGTCCACTATGCTGGTGTGTTTGTCCAGCTTTTCAATGGTGGCCGAGAATTTGGCCAGCTTGTCGCCCAGGCCGTTTATGGCCGTCGGGTCTTCGCTGTTGTTTACGCTCTCAAGCATTTTGTCAATGGTGCGCAGCAGCTTGTTTACAAGTTCGGGGCGTGTGATATTCTGCGCCGCCCGCTGTTCCTGCCAGCCCTCACCGTTCACCCACTTTGTAATGGTCTGCGCGCTTATGCCTGTCTTTTCGGCTATGACCTTTTGGCTGTCTCCCTGCATAAACAGAATGCGGGCGTAGTCTTTCTTTTCCTCACGTTCTTTTTTAGTTGCCATTCATAACTTTTTAATGTGTTAGGGCAGCATATGGAAATGCCAAACGCTGCGGGGTTAATACTGTTAAAACTGCTGCAAAATTCCGCATTATTATTGGGAGTAAAAAAAAGTGTGTCAAGTCTTTACACTCTTTTTGCGGGGGCAGAAAAAAGCCCGCAAATTTGCACCGAAAAACCTAACCACATCGCGGCGTAGAGCAGTGGTAGCTCGGGAGGTTCATTCCCTCCAGGTCGCAGGTTCGAGTCCTGCCGCCGCAACAACCCAGAGTAGAAAAATGACGCTGACGGCACAGGCTGGCAGTCCACGCAAAAGAGTGCTTAAACGGGTTTAGCACCAGGGCTGCCGCCTACCGTCTTTTTAAGACCTACGCAATGAAATGGCAAAAGAAATGATTATCAGCACCAGCCGCCTGAACAGTTACGGCAGCCGTGTGATTACAGCGGGCATCGACATTTCGCAGTACTCAAAAAATCCCGTGCTGCTGTGGATGCACCGTAGGAGTTTTAGCAATGGCACCCCGCTGCCTATCGGCAGGGTGGAAAACTTGCATTTTGACGGGGACGCGCTGAAAGGCACGCCCGTGTTTGACGTGAACGACCCATTCGCCAAACAGATAGCCGACAAGTGGGAGGGCGGGTTCCTGAAAATGTGCAGCGCAGGGCTGGACATCGTGGAGACCAGCGTCGACCCTGTGCACCTGCTGCCAGGCCAGACACGCGCCACTGTGCTGCGCTCCAAACTTACCGAGGTCAGCATTGTGGACATCGGCAGCAATGACGACGCTTTGCAGCTGTCGAACAGCGGCCAGCTGCTGACGCTGGCGGCAGGTGAGGCGTGCGAGGCTTTGCCCCTGCTGGAACTGACCAAGACCGACGGGCAGGACAACACGACAGACGACAAAGGAAAGGCCAAGGGTGGCAAGCCTGCGGCAAGTATTAACAATAACAATAATAAACGCATGAAGAAAGAAACCTTACAGTTGCTCGGTCTGGCCGAAGACGCGACCGAGGAGCAGGTGCACAGTGCTGTGCACCTGCTCAAACAGAGTGCCGACAAGGCGCAGAGCATGGAGCTGGCCGCTATCACTGCGGCGGTTGACCAGGCAGTCAAGGACAAACGTATCACGGAAGCCAAGCGCGACCACTTTATCCAGCTGGGTAAAAATGTAGGCGTGCAGCAGCTTAATGAAACGCTGGAGTGCATGTCGCCCGCCAGCAAGCCGCTGGACATGATTAACCAGCAGCCTGGCAGCAACGGTGCGCCCGCTGGTGCGGAGCATCAGACCTTTGCCAAACTGTCCGAGGTGCCCGCCGACAAAATCGAGAGCCTGAAAAAGGAGCAGCCCCAGGAGTATGCCCGCCTGTATAAGGCAGAGTATGGCATCGACCTGCCCCGCTAACCGTAGTTAAACAACCATTTAACAAGTTATAAACAATGAAAGCAATTACAAAAATTTTCAGCTGTCTGCTTATGATGCTGGTAGGCATCGGAGTAAACAGCGCAATGGGAGCCACAATTTCCTGTGCCGTAGGCGGCACCCCTGTGGTGGGTGCACTTGCAGCCAACGGCGTGGCTTTGCTGGCAGGCGGCTTTTTGCCTGCAAACGCCCTCCATGCAGGTGTACTTACTGAAATCTGGACGGGCGAAATGATTAAGGCGTTCCGCACCGCGCCCGAGTCTCTGGGCTGGTACGACCGCATCCGCTCTTATGACCAGTATGTGGAAAATGACGTTATCCACTTTACCGAAATCGGCGGCGACCCTAAAGTGCTGGTAAATAACACCACCTACCCGCTGAACATCACATCGCTGGACGACGCGGACAAGCCTGTGAGCCTGGACAAGTTCGACACCGAGGCCACCCCCGTAACAGACGACGAGCTCCACGCTGTCAGCTATGACAAAATGGCCAGCGTGCAGGAACGCCACCGCGAAGCTCTGAAAGAGAAGAAACGCGAAAAGGCCATACATGCCATCGCTCCAGACAAGGCCGAAGCTGGTAAGACCATAGTCCTGCGCACCACAGGAGAGAAAGACGCTGCCACCCTGCGCAAGCGCATGGTGCCTGCTGACCTCATCGCATTAAAGGCCGCATTTGACAATATGGGCACACCTGCAAAAGACCGTATTTTGGTGCTTTGCAGCGACCACGCAAATGACCTGCTCCTTGTCGATCAGAAATTCCGCGAACAGTACAACATCAACCAGACAGAGGGTAAGATTGCCCGCCTTTACGGTTTTGACATCTACGAGTATAACGGCACACCGTTCTACACCAGCTCAGGCAATAAAAAAGCCTTTGGCACCACGGCAGCCGCTACCGACCGCCAGGCCTCTGTGGCTTTCTATTGCCCTGGTATGATGAAAGCGAACGGCAGTGTGAAAATGTATTACAGCGAAGCAGAGAAAGACCCGCTTTACCACCGCAATTTGGTGAACTTCCGCAACTGGGGTATCTGTCTGCCTCTTAAAGCCGACAAGACCCGCGCGGCAATCGTCAGCACGGTAGAAACTGCCTAAAGATGAAACAGGAACTTAAATATCTGGTACTTCACTGCACTGCCACCCCCGAAGGGCGCGACGTGTCGGCGGCTGAAATACGCCGCTGGCACACGTCGCCCGTCTCTGCGGGCGGCAGAGGCTGGAAACAGGTAGGATATACAGACCTGGTGCACCTCAATGGCAGCGTGGAGCGTCTGGTCGCCAACAACGAGGACGCATGGGTAGACCCCTGGGAAATCACCAACGGCGCAAAAGGCTACAACAGCATAAGCAGGCATATAGTCTATGCTGGCGGTGTGGCAGCAGACGGAAAGACCCCCAAGGACACCCGCACCGCAGCCCAGAAGGCAGCCCTGGAAAAGTATGTTAAAGACTTCCACGCCGCGCACCCGAAAGTAAAAATTATCGGCCATAATCAGGTAGCCGCAAAAGCCTGCCCGTCTTTCGACGTGTCAGCCTGGCTGCGTGAAATCGGCATAAATCAGTAATAACCCATTAACCCCCTGAATGAGCAGCATAACGACAATTATACTCGCAATTATCGGCAGCAGCACCATAAGCGCGTCCCTGGGCGCGTGGTTAGGCTCCATATTGACCCGCGACAAGTACAAGGCTGAAATCGACGCACTGCGCGCCGAGGTGGCCGCCAAAATGTCAGCTGTGGAAAATTCGGAGCTGGACAACGTACGCAAAGCCAATCAAATGCTTGTGGAGACTGTCGTTGAGCCGCTCCAAAAGGAAATAACAAGCCTACGCCGCAATGTTGATAAATTCCGCAAAGCTATTGAAAAAATCCCTGGCTGTCCTCATGCTAACGAGTGCCCTGTATCTCGTCAGCTGTGGGACGACGAAGGTAACGACGACAACCGCCAGGGCGCAGTATGACCGCGCCGCTGAAAGCGTCGCCGACAGCATCGGAGCTGAAACAACCGCGACGCAGACACGAATAAAGGCGCAGGTCGATAGTCTGTTGCAGGCTGCCTTACAGCAGACATTTGACCAAGAGAGTGAGGCCAGCGTTGAACAGACCCTGCACCTTTTACTATTCGATACGACACAGCCAGCCGACACGGCCACAGGGCTGCCGCCTGTCAAAGCAGCTTTAACGCAGACCACAGCGACCAAGCGAAAGGACACGACCAGAAGCACGGCGCAGGCCGACATTAAAGCGGAGCTGACCAAGGAACAGACCGACAGCACGCAGACTGTTACCGACCGCACGGCACACGTGCAGACGGAACAGCAGACGACCGAGGCCGCCAGGACCGACACCACGGACAACGTAAAGACCCAGCGCAGCAGCTGGAAAGCCTGGGCGGTCATTATCCTGGCACTACTGCTTGCAGCAGCGGGCTGCGTCTTTTGTCTGCGTAGATATTACAAACATTAAAAACAAAGAAAATGAACTCTTTAGAAATCAAAAGACAGAACGGCAACGTCCCCAAAAGTCTGCCAGGCCAAGACCATGTGTCAGGCATGATTTTCTACGTAAACGAAGCCGACATCCCCGAAGACTTCAAAGCCGAAGCCGTGCAGGCCGTCAGCACCATAGACGCAGCCGAAGCGTTGGGTATCACGTCAGACGCAACGTCCTGGGCTGCCCGTGTCATGCACTACCAGCTGTCCGAGGTGTTCCGCATTAACAACGGCATAACGCTGTATGTGGGTATTTTCACGAAGCCCGCCGCGCACACCTTTGCAGAGCTGGCCACCGTGCAGAACTACGCCGACGGCGCAATCCGTCAGTTCGGCATTTGGGACGGGCTTACAGAGCTGACAAAGGAGAACGCCACCCTGCTGCAATCGCAGGCCGACGCTTTAGACCTCAATAACGCCCCTGTATCGGTGGGCTACGCACCGAGCCTCAAAGGGGGCTACCAGGCACTCCCTACCGACATAGCAGGAGCCGCCCCGCGTGTGTCCGTTATCATCGCCCAGCCAGGCGGTACCAACGACACGGGCGCGCTGCTTTTCGCGGAGGCTACCAACAAGACGACCAAGAACGCCGTCAGCTGCATAGGCGTGTGGCTGGGGCATGTGTCTGCGGCGGCAGTTCACGAAAGCATTTCATGGGTTAAGAAATTCCCGTCTGGCATTTCCCTGCCCGCCTTTAGTGACGGCACCCTGGTGCGTTCAGTGGACAAGGCATGGCTGGAGAAATTGGACACAGCGCGCTATTTGTTCCTGACCCCCATTGTGGGCGTGTCGGGCAGCTATTGGAACGACAGCCATAACATGGACGCGGCCATTAGCGACTACAACGCCATAGAGCTGGTGCGCACCATGGACAAGGCGTGCCGTGGCATACGCACTTACTTGACCCCAGAGCTGGGCGGTAACGTGTATATAGACGCAAACACGGGCAAGCTCCAGAGCTACACCGTGGCTTATCTGGAGACCGTGGCCAACAAAGCCCTCGAGGACATGGAGAAAGCAGGCGAGCTTTCAGGCTATGAGGCTAAAATCGACCCTGAGCAGGACGTTTTGAGCACCAGCACCGTAGAGGTGGTAATCAAGAACGTGCCCGTGGGTGTTATCCGCAAAATGAAAGTAAAAATCGGTTACGTAAAATCACTGTAATATGGTAGGAAACAACGGCGTGCCATTCATCAATGGCAAATTATATGATTGGGCAGACATCGTGCTCGTCATAGCAGGTGTGCCCGTTACAGGCATTACGGGCATCGAATACAAGGACGATCAGGACATCGTAACAAAGTACGGCGCAGGCCGCTACCCTGTCGGCTACGCGAAGGGGCGCATTACTGCGACGGGCAAAATTACACTGTACCAGGAAGAGGTCGAGGCAATCCAGCGGCAGAGCCTTACGGGCAGGCTGCAAGACATCGCGCCTTTTGACATCATCGTCAACTATCTGCCCGACACGGGCATCGTATCAACCGACAAGCTGCGCAATGTCATTTTCAAGAACAACGGGCGCGGCTGGAAAGAGGGCGACACAGGCCAGGAGGTGGAAATCGACCTCGTAATGTCGCATATCGAGTGGAACAAATAAGCGCGGGTGGTGGGCGGCCATAGTGCCGACCCACCGCCAACGTAAAGCAGTTTTAAGACACATTAAAAACCCATTAAAGACCCATTAAAATGAATACAGACACCAAGGCTGCACAGGCAGAAAAGCACACCTACGACGGAGGTGTAACACAGGAAACCATTAACAAGTGGAAAGCCCAGCACAGAAAGGTTACGCGCATCGACGTAGAGGACGACGGCGACCTGCATGTGGGCTATTTCAAACGTCCGAGCATGGAGACCATGGCGGCGGTCAATAAGCTGGCAAAATCAGACGAAATGCGAAGCGCGCAGACGCTCTTCGACGGTTGCTGGTTGGGCGGCAGTGAAGACCTGCGCCATGACGCTGTGCTCTTTACTGCATGTATGGGGCAGCTCAATGTGGCGTTTGCCTCTGTATCTGCAAGCCTAAAAAACTTGTAGAGGCGCACCAGCTCAACGCACAGGACGACGTGGAGGACAAACCCGAGGACGGCTTTCTGAAAGCCTGCGCCCTCATCAGGTCAAACCTGCACATCGACCCGACCGCTGGGAGTGCCGAGGACTTCGCAGCATATTATGCGCAGGCCGTATGGCTGGAAAATTGGAGGCTGAAACGGCAGGCCGAAATGATAGCCGCACTTTTTACACCAAAAGACAAATAAACAAGTAACACAGCAACCATGCAGGCGTTTAATTATCAGTTTAACGTAAACGGCGACTTTACTTCCAAAATGTCGCAAATGAACGAGGCGGTCGGCGAGTTTTCCGCAAAGGTGGAGAACGCGCAGGGCTGGGTCGTGAGCATGGCGCAGAAAATGGCGGCCTTTGAGCTGGCCAGCGGCTACGTGGAACGCCTGGCGAGCACCTTTGAGGGGCTGGCAAGCAGCGGCGTAAAGCTGGACAGCCAAATGCACGACCTTTCAGCTGTGGCAGGTGTTACAGGCGACTCGCTCAAAGAAATAGAGGGCTACGCCCGCCAGAGTGCAAAAGCCTTTGGCACGGACGCGTCCGTGGCCGTGGAGGGCTACAAACTGCTGCTGTCGCAGCTGACCCCAGAGCTGGGCAAATGCCCCGAAGCTCTGCAAGCCATGGGCAACAGCATACAGATAACAAGCAAACTTATGGGCGGCGACGGCGTGGCCGCCGCGCAGGTGCTGACCACCGCCATGAACCAATACGGCGTAAGCCTGGACGACCCCATAGCAGCCAGCAAGACCATGGCCGACATGATGAACACCATGGCCGCCGCTGGTCAGGCTGGTAGTGCTGAGCTGCCCGCAATCAAGGCCGCCCTGGAGCAGTGCGGTATGGCCGCCAAGGCTGCCAACGTCAGCTTTGAAGAAACGAACGCGGCCATCCAGGTGCTGGACAAAGCGGGCAAAAAAGGCAGTGAGGGCGGTGTGGCTCTGCGCAACACCATGGCTATACTGTCGCAAGGCAGATTTTTGCCGAAAGACACCCGCGAGGAGCTGGAGGCTGCGGGCATCGACGTGCTGGCTTTAGGCGACAAGAACAAGACCCTGAAGGAACGCCTGGAAATGCTCAAGCCCGTGCTTAATGACAGCGCGCTATTTAGCAAGCTGTTCGGCATGGAGAACGCCAACGCCGCCCGCGCCCTGGTGCAGGGCACCGACCAGCTGGCAGCCTTTACCGAGCAGGTAACGGGCACCAGCAGCGCGGAGGAACAGGCGGCCATTATCATGGACAGCTACGCCGAAAAGCAGGCGCGCATAAACCAGCAAATCGAGGACGTGAAAATTAGCCTTTTCCAGGCTACGGGCGGCGCGACCATGTGGGCGGGTGCCCTGTCTTCCGTTCTGGTGCCTGTGGCGCAGCTCATGCCCCTGTTTTCAGGTCTGGGCAGTCTTATGACCTGGATAAAGGGCATACAGTGGGCGAACATGTGGGGCAACATTCGCGGCTACATGTACGCCGCCCGCATACAGGCTGCCTTAATGAACAGGGAGCTTGTGACGGGTCAGTTTGTCAGCAACGGGTTTATGATAAACATCACCCGCGCCACGCTGGCAGTGCTGCGCTTTGCCACGGTGGGCATCTTTGAGGGGCTTAAAGCCCTGGGCGCGTTCCTGCTGTCATTGGTTACGACGGGCACCGCATCGACCACTTTTGCGGGCATAGCCTCTACGGCTTTCGGCGCGTTCAAAATGGCGGCAGTTACTGCCTGCCGTGCCGTAAGCGTGGCCATTATGAACATACCCATCATCGGCTGGATAGCTGCGGCCATAGCCGCGCTGGTGGCTGTGGGTGTGTACTTCTGGAACACGTCGGCCAAGTTCCGCGCTGTCCTGAAGGGAACGTGGGCATCATTTAAGGCCATGTTTACAGGCATCGCAGAGCTGGCCAAACAGGTGTTTGGAGCCATAGGCGACCTGCTGAAAGCGTGCTTTCATCTGGACGGGGCGGGCATCAGTGCAGCCCTGAACAAGTTAAAGGCGGGCTTTTCGGACTACGGCAAGCAGATAGGCTCCGCCTTTAAGACGGCCTACGACGAGGAAATGGCCGCCAGCGCAAAGGAGCAGGAGGTCAAAAAGAAAAAGGAGCAGAAGCCGACACAGGCGGCCATACCAGGCATCCCAGAAACGCCGCAGGTGCCGACCATACAAAGCCCGACAGCTGGAGCCACCGACGTAACGGGCGGCAAGACCAGCACCAAGAGCGCGGGCAGCACAGGTGCCGACAAGATAAGAAACATAACTGTGAATATCGAGCGGCTGGTGGATAAGTTCGAGGTGCACACGGCCACTTTAACCGAAAGCGCGGAAAGGGTTAAAGAGACTGTAACCGAGGTTTTGCTTTCCGCGCTTAACGACACGCAATTAGCATAATATGTTACCGCTTAATTTCAACTTTGTAAGCGTCGCAGCCATAGGCGCAGCGCATCAGCTCAAGGGCGCGCTGTACCGCTTTAAGCCTGCCCGTACCGCCGCCCCACCAAATTGGGACAACAACGGCGCGACCATGCAGGCCAAGGAGATAGCGGCACCCATGACCGACCCGTCTTTCTGGGCTGACCGTTACGCGCTCTGTACGCTCTATTTCCGCAAGGAGAACGGCGAACAGCTGGAGATGAACGACGCGGTCGTGTCAGTAAGCCGAAAAAAGAACATAGTAACCACCCAGCTGGTGGGCATGGACGGCACGGTAAAAGAGTATGTGAACGCAGACGACTACACCGTTAAAATTGCCGTGGGCGTGCAGGCCGTAAAGGACGGCGTATTTGTGGACGAGTACCCCACCGAGGGCATCAAGGAGCTGCGGGCGTTCTTTGACCTGAACGAGCCCATCCTGGTAAATTCTGCCTTTCTGGAGATTTTCGACATAGACAGGCTGGTAATAACCGACTTTGCAGTGGCGCAGGCCACGGAAAGCAACTACCAGCCCATTACGCTGTCGGCTCTGTCAGATACGGAATATAATGTTTACAGCACCGAGTATTAACACCTATTAAATGCCTGTTAAATGTACGTATTAAGCGCAAAAATAGAGATACAGGGCGACAAGTCGTGGCAGGTGCCTTTCGTGTCTTCGGTGGAAATCACCAGGGACACCGAGAAGCTCACGGACGAGTGCAAAGTAACCTTACCGAAACGCATAAAGTGGGACGGTGAGGCGCAAATCCCTGTGAAGCGCGGCGACAGCATCAAGGTGTGGACGGGCTACGGCGAGGACATGGAGCTGGCCTTTGCTGGGTATGTGCGCAGCGTGGGCATTAAAACGCCCATAGTGCTGACCTGCGAGGACGAAATGTTTAAGCTCAAACAAATGGCCTGCACCAAAAAGGCATATAAAAACGTGAACCTGGGAACGCTGCTGAAAGACCAGGGGCTCGAAAATGTTAAGGTGTTCGGTGAGCAGAACCTGGGGCAGTTCCGCGTTACGGACGACACGGTGGCCGCCCTGTTGGGCAGGCTCCAAGACAGTGGCATCCGCAGCTTTTACCGCTATGAGGACGGCACGCCCGTACTTTACTGCGGGGTGCTTTTCGAGCGCGACACACAGCCCAGCCAGGTGTTTGCCACGGGGGTGAACATCATAAGCGACAGCAGCCTCGAGCAGCAGCTGGCTGCAAACATACGCCTGTGCATTAAAGCCGTCAGCATCATGCCCGACAACAAAAAAATAAAAGTGGAGGTGGGCGACAAGGACGGCGAGAAGCGGACGATCCATACGTACAACAAGACGGAAAGCGAGCTAAAGGCATGGGCAGAGCAGGAAATAAAACGCCTAAAGGTGGACGGCCTTACAGGCAGCTTTACCACATTCGGCTACCGTCTGGTCGATAAGCTGGACGCTATCGGCATAAAGATAGACGGCAACAAAATGGGCGTATATCAAGTAAAGAAAAACGTAATAAAGTACGGCACGGGCGGCTATCGTCAGGAAATAACGCTCGGCCTAAGAGTAGCGAAATAATGAGCGGACTAAAACACATAATACGGCAGCTTGCCACCGAGGGAGAAAGTGCCAGCATCATGGTGGGCACTGTGTCCGCTGTGGACACGGAAGCCCGCACGGTGGACGTGGAGCCTATCAACGAGGACGCGCCTGTGCTGGGCGTGAACCTGCAAGCCAACCAGGCGGCGAAGCTGGGCGTGGTGCTTTTCCCCCGCGTCGGCAGCTATGTGGCTGTGGCCATGCTGTCGGGCTATTCCGCTGGCGTGGTGGTGCTGACCGAGGACGTGGAAAGCATCGAGGTGAACATCAACGACGGCACAAAGCTGACCATAACAGAGGGCGGCATCAGCCTGAACGTGAAAGACAGCATAACGCTGGACATCGACGACAGCTCGGCAGCTTTCAACGGCGGCAAGCTGGGCGGCCTTATCAACGTGGCCGACCTGACCAGCCACCTGAACACAATAGAAAAGGACATTAACAACCTTAAAACGGTCTTTTCCTCATGGGTGCCAGCACCGCAGGACGGTGGCGCAGCCCTCAAGGGTGCCGTATCATCGTGGGCGGGTCAGCAGCTGGCCTTATCCCAGCGCAGCGACTATGAGGACGACAAAGTAAAGCATTAAGGCAATGAACGGACTAATAACAGACACCAACACGGGCGACCTGCTTATCGGCAGGGGCAAACAGGCCGAAATTACAGGCTGCGAGGCGCAGGTCTGTGAAAGCGTGCTGCTGGCCATGCGCGGCGAGTTCAAAGAATTTCCGCTGCTGGGTGCCGAGGTGCGCCAGCAGTTGGGCGGCTGTGTCGACCCGTTCTGGCCGCAGGAAACAAAAAAAATGCTCCGAGCCTGTAAGGTGGCCGCCGAAACGGTCAGACTGAACGAGGACGGAACCTTAACAATAGAGTAAATGAAAGTAACGGTAAAAGACAGGCAGAGCCTTTTTGACGTGGCCATCCAGGTGCTGGGCAGTGCCGAGGGCGTGTTCGCCCTGGCAGAGCGCAACGGGTTGAGCATTACCGACCGCCTGACGGACGGCCAGGAGCTTGAGTATGACCTGGGCGACATCGTGGACAGCCGCACGGCGGAGCTGGTGGCGGCGCGTGGCATCTGTCCTGCTACCGAGATACCGAGCACAGACGAGCGGGCACTGCTGCTGCGTGTGCGCTCTATCCACGCGCCGAACATCTTACCACCGCCGCCGCTTGTGCGCCCTGGCATCATTACGACCATAGGCACCATGTACGACAGCGGCGTAACGACACAGCAGCCTAAAGCCATGGGAGTGGCGGCAGAACCCGAGGAGAACGTATTAAACGACGTACTGAACGAGGCCAAGAAAGCCGCCGCAAGCAATGAGCCGCCACCGAACAAGAGCGGCCAGGCTGTAACAAGCATATTTAGTAATGAATTTAACGACAGTTTCGCATAATGGAAATTACAAACATCACGCTCAAAGACTTTGACAGGCTGACGCTCCAGGAACGGGCGGCAGCTATCCGCGACGCAGTGGCAAACAAGGCCGTAACGCCCCACATGGTGGGCGCGCTCTTTGCCGACCTAATAGACACCTGCGGCGACATTCGCACGGCTTTGCAGCTCTTTCTCAACACCAACGTGCCCGAAATTACGCAGGACATCGACAAACGTCTGGCAGGTGCTGACGAAGCGGCCACAGCTGCAACAGTGGCAGCCCAGCGTGCTGAAGCTACCCGTCTGCTGGTGGAAGAACTGACGGCCACCCTGCAAGCAGAGGCAAGCACCAAGCCCGCCCCCAAACAGGTGGTAATAGACTACTGCCCGACGGAGGTAACGCTGGCCGAGGGTGTGCACCCGCAAATTAAAGCGCGTGCCGTGCCTGGCTATGGTGAGGGCGGCGTGCTTTTCATCGCAGACAACCGCGCCTTAATGATAACTCCCGACGGCATCATCACGCCGACAGCAGCAGGCACCACCGTGGTGAACGCTGCCTCGGTCTATAAATCGACTGTTTACAAGCAGCTGACCATAGCCGTGGTGCCGCCGCGCATACGCACCACATCATCAGGCACCATGCGCCTGGACGCAAACGGAAATATAAGACTGACATAATGGCTACACAATACCAGAACTATAAAAGCGACTTTGTGCTGCGTGAGTCCTTTGTGGACATCACAGGCAAAGCGGTGCCACTGCCTACCGACATAGACTTCACGCTCCGCTATTGGACACAGCACGGGCGTGAGTACGTCGCCAGCAGGCAGGGCGGCGTTTACACCAACTGCACGCCAGAGGGCGGCGACCTGCTGGTCTTTTTCAAGGCGCACAACCTCTGCGAGGGTGAGCTGCACCATGAACTGCATTTGCAGCTGGATAACCCAGCCTTTGAGGGCGGCGTGCAAAACGTCTTTTACCCTGCTGACCTGCACATCCTCTTATGGGATAAGCCGAGCAGCACCGACAAGCAGGGCAGTGCGCTGGTAGCTGACTACACCCGTGGCAACGCCTTTACTTACGACGACTTCACGCCCGAACAAATCGAGCAGCTGCAACGGCCAGCCCAGGAAGCTGCCGACCGCTACGACAAGGCCATGGCCGAGTATGACACGAAAGCCAGCGAGCAGGTGGCGCGCATCGAAAAGTCGGCCACCGAGCTGGAGGGGCTTGTGGGAAAATTCGGGAGTGAAAGCGCGGAGCTGGTCGCCACCATGAACAGCACCACCGACGAGGCGCGCAAGGCCGTAGAGGCGGCAGAACAGCGCACGGCGGCAGCTGTCAAGGCAGCCACCGACGCGGCAGCAGAAGCCCAGGCAGCCAAACAGCGGGCAGACGAAGCGGCACAACGTGCGGCCACCGCACAGAACGCCGCAGCAACAGCAGCGCAGGAGGCGGCCACAGCCACACGGCAGGCACAGACGGCCACCGACGCAGCCAGCACGGCCAAGCGGGAGGCAGACGCGGCAGCACAGGCCGCACGGTCAGCTGCTGGGGACGCGACATCAAACGCCCAGGAGGCGAGGACGGCAGCACATGAAGCCCGCACCGCCATAAGCACCCTCGAACAGGTAACAAACGACGGGCGCAGCATTGCGGAACGTGCAGAGGCAGCAGCAACGGCAGCCACCGAGGCAAAGAAAGCCGCCGACACAGCCACGGCAGCGGCCAACAAGGCAAAGGCCGACGCGGACACAGCAGCCGCAGCAGCCAGGAAAGCAAAGCAGGACGCAGACACGGCCACAGCGGCAGCCATAGCGGCGGCGCAGCGTGCAGAGGCCGCCACGCAGGCAACAGAGCAGCAGCGCGCCATACTTGAGGCACTCATAGAACGGGCGCAGCATGTAACCGCTGGCGTGCCTACGGGCATGGAGGTGGAAGGCCCCGCCACTGTTACCATGGGCAACCCCGTGAAGCAGTATGTGCGCGGCAGAGTTCTGCCGACATCTGCCCTGCAAAATGTCCTTTACCTGTCAGACGGCAGAGCGGTGGACGTGCTGCCAGACGGTGAAATCGTGCCGAAAGCGGCAGGCACCAGCAGGGTGCATGTCATACCGACAGACGGCACACGCTTTTATAAGACTATCCAGGTGGAAACGGTAGCCCCACGCATCAGAACTGCGGGCAGCACCATGCGCCTGGACGCACAAGGAAACATACGTTTAACATAAATAAAACATCAGTAAAATGGCTTTTACATCAGAACAGGAGCAGGGCATCAAAGACATGCTGACTGCATTTCAGAACGGTAAGCGCATTAACGACCTGCCCGAAGCGACAGGCGCGCTTAAAGACATGAGCGTCGAGGTAATGGACGAGACGGGCGAAACGCGCCGCATGGAGCTGGCCAAGGCCGTAGAACAGGCAGGAAACCCCATAGCTGGCCGCTATTGGAACGAGGCTAACAACACCAGCACGGCAGCAGGCTACTACGGCAGCCTGGACGCTTTGCGCCAGCTGCCCGAAAAATTGGGGCTGGGGCGTTATCTGGTAACAGACGACCGCAAGAGACGCAAGCTCGACCCATTCGATAGCACCCGTTATGCTGACGGCACACCTGCCGCCCTGGACGGCACGCAGGGGCAGTGCATGTGGTGCTGGAACGGTTTTTACGCCAACATCTGGAAAGAGGGCAACAACCTTATCAAGGCCGTAACATTCGACAAACCCGTGGGCAACGGCGTGAGCATCTGGGTACCCGCTGGCGGTATTTCGTGGCTGGGTGCTGGTGTCATGGACAGAACAAACCAGAAGCTGTGCAGCCTCATTTCAGACGCAGAGCAGTACCGTGGCGGCGGTGGCGCAGCTCTTAACCCTGCCAGCTACGCAAAGGCACCAGCCGCAGACAGCCCGCAAATTACCATGCTGGGCATGGCGGCCACCAACATAAGCACGACCAACTTTGGCAACTTTGCCCGCAAGCGTGGGCAGGGCTGGGAGGCTAATTGGTTTGTAGCCCGTTTCGTCGTTGAGTTCCTCTTTGAGGTCATCATGGGAACCGAGAACAGCCAAGCAGCATTTAACGCCGACAAGGACGAGAACGGCCTGTATCAGGGCGGCTTTGGCACGGGCGTAACCGACATGCAAGACTGGGGCGGCTATAATGGCTATTACCCGCTCATCCCTACCAGCGTCGGCCTGGAGGCAGGCGACGGCGTTTGCCTGGTACCTTTCAGCCTGCCGCAGACAGAGGGAACAGAGGGCGAAGCATACAAGACATTTAACGTGCCTGTATTCTTTGGCCTGGTACATGCTGGCTTTGGCCACCTCTGGAGGTGGACACGCGGCCTTATCATGGACGCAGGCGAGGAGAAGTCGCTGGTCTATGTAACCCCAAGCATGTACGCGGACTATGACCCCGCCACGGTAGAGGATAAAATCCTTGTGGCCGAGTGCCCGCAGGTAGAGGGGTACATCAAGCGCAAGAGTTATCAGGGTTTGTGCTGTATGCCCACAGAGGTAGGAGGCAGTGCGACCATTCGTTTTGCCGACTATTTATACACGAATGCCAAGACCTCTAAGGGTCTCCGTGTCCGTGCTGCTGGCGGTCACGCGATCGATGGTACGGCTGCGGGCGCGTCGTACACGAACACGGTTAGCGCGGCTACGAGTGCGGGTGCGTACTGCTCCGCGCCGCTCTGCTATTTTGAGGAAGACCCCGTCATCCCCGAAAGTCAGAAAATAGGATAAAGCGAACTTTGAAAGCATGGAAAAAGCCAAACGGCGGGGCGAGGGCGAAAGCGACCAACCCCGCCGTCAGGCGGGTGAAAAATTTTAGTTCTGCAACATAAACGGGCTGCCACGTTTGGCAGCTGGCGGCACCTCTCTGCGTGGTAGGTCTCCGTGTCCGTGCTGCTGGCGGTAACGCGAACAATGGTACGAATGCAGGCGCGTCGTACACGAATACGAATAACACGGCTACGAATGCGAATGCGAACTACTCCGCGCCGCTCAATTTTGCATAAAGAAGAAAAAAGGAAATAAGCTATTATGAGGTGAGCCATGCCCCATGGCAAAAAACAACAACGTAAAAAGGGTGTTAGTAGGGCGCAAGCATCGAAAGCTCCCGAGTATGCAAAGCAGACTAAAAACATGCACAGCATTATAATGAATGAAACGCATAGGCTATTTATTTGACAAGGTTTGCGACCTGGATAACCTGCGCATGGCAGAGGCCAACGCAGGAACAGGCAAAGGCAGCCGCCAGGAGGTGGCACAGTTCCGCGCCAATCTGGAGCAGAACCTGGCAGAACTACGGGCAGAGCTGGTAAATAAAACCTACCACACGTCCGAATATACTTGCTTTATCAAACATGAGCCGAAAGAGCGCGTAATTTTTAAGCTGCCTTACCGCGACCGTGTGGTGCAGTGGGCTATAATGCAAGTGCTGGTGTCTAAATGGACACCTATTTTCACCAGCGACACATACGCCTGTATAAAGGGGCGCGGCGTGCACTCTTTGCTGGTGCAGCTGCGTAAAGACTTGCGGAACGACCCAGAGGGCACGAAATACTGCTACAAGATAGACATCCGCAAGTTTTACCCGTCAATAACGCACAGCATACTGAAGCAGGTAGTGCGGGAACGTATAAAAGACCCCGACCTCCTTTGGCTGCTGGACGACATCATCGACAGTGCGGACGGTGTGCCCATTGGCAACTACATAAGCCAATACTTTGCAAATCTGTATCTGGCGGAACTTGACCACATAGCCAAGGAGCAGTGGGGCGTAAAGTATTACTACCGCTACGCGGACGATATAGTCATACTTTCGGACAGCAAAGAGTTTTTGCACGGCATACACACCAAAATGGTGCAGTACCTGGCAGAACACCGACGGCTGGAGCTAAAGCCAAATTATCAGATTTTCCCCGTCGAGGCGAGAGGCATTGACTATGTGGGCTATGTCGTAAGGCATAACTACTGCCTTGCCCGCAAACGCAACAAAAAGGCTCTGTGTAAGATAGTGGCCAAGTTGCGCCACAAAGGGCTGACAGGCGAAGAAATCAGGCTGCGCGTAGCATCAAGGCTGGGCTTTATAGTACATGCAGACAGTAAACATTTAATAAACATTTTAGGCGTGAAAAAATTACATGAAGTTAGAAAGACCCCAGGCAACCACGGGCAAATGGTGGGCGACAAGCTCCACATCGACAAAATAACGGGGCGGGAACTCCACCTGCTGCGCTATGAGCTTACGCCGTCAAAGATGAACTCGGGCGACTGTCTAAAGTTCCAATATGAACTATATGAGCAGCTGCGCGACGACAAAGGCCAGCCGCAGATCGACGAACACGACCAGCCCGTCATGGGCTGGGTTAAGCACATCACCTTTACAGGCTCCAAGACGCTGGCCGAAGACATGGCCGACCTGGACTTGTCAGAGCCTGTGCAGTGCCAGATAGTACGGCAGCCGTGCGGCGACAGAAAAGACCGCGCATTTTACAAGCTGGAGGAATGGAACGAGCCGCAGCAAGCGGTCGGCCAGGAACCTGTACCAGCGAGCCATTAAAAAGACATTTAACAACCATTTAACAACTCATAAAAATGAACACAGCATTTAACCCCCAGCGTCAGAACTATGCAAAGTATGACGACAAGCATTTCCTGCTTTTCCTCAATGAGCAGGAAGCGGAACAGACCAACGAGAACGGCGACACCGTTAAGGGCTACACCTACACAGGCAACCGCCCCGACGGCTCCACGCTCATAGAGGCCACGGACGTAACCGAGGAAAACAAGCGCAGCAAGTTTATTGCTGGCCTTATCGGTACCGAGTACACCACGGACGACCAAATCGCCCTGCTGGCCAACGGCGAGGACAGCAACGAACACGCCGAGGAGCTGGCCATTTTCCACGAAAACAGACGCATGGCAAAAAAGACCGTGGACGAACTTTTGTCACGTAACATCTAAACCCCTGCACAATGGCACGCACAGTAAAAGAAATAAAAGACGCTATGACGGCCACGTTCTGCCAGGAGCGTGCCGTTGTATCAGCATACGGCCTGAACCCTAAGAAAACCTTTGACCAGCAGTTCAGCAGCGTAAGCATTGAAAACATACTGTTTTACTGCTTTGCTTTCGCTGTCTGGACGCTGGAGGTGCTTTTCGACAAGCACCGCGAGGAAGTGGAAACGAAAATCGAGCAGCTGGAGCCTCACACGCTCCGCTGGTACGTGCGCAAGGCCAAGGCGTTTATGTATGGCCGCCAGCTGATGCCAGACGCAGACTACTACGACACTGCCGCCATGAGTGAAACGGACATCGACGCTGCCAGGGTGGTAAAATACGCCGTGGCATCAGAGAGTAACACAGTGGTGTATCTGAAAGTGGCCGCCCGCGACGACAAAGGACAGCCCACAAAGCTGAACCCGTCGCAGTTTGCCAGCCTCACCAGCTACATGAACACCGTAAAGGACGCAGGTGTGGCCATTAAGCTGGTAAACGAGGACGCGGACAAGATACAAATCAGCATGGTGGTGTATTACGACCCTACGGCCATGGACAGCAACGGAACGACCAACGACGGCAAGGAACCCGTGGTCGAGGCGGTTAAAGCTGTCATTACCAACCTGCCGTTTAACGGTGTCTTTCGCAAAAGCGACCTGCTGGCTGCCGTTACTGCCGTGCCTGGCGTGGAAGTGGCCGACGTGGAGCGTGTGCGCGTGAAGACGGCCAACGCTGCCGCATTTATGGACGTGGTGGGCTACGACAAGCCTTACAGCGGCTATTATGCCATAGACAGCCTTAACATCACTTACAACTCCTACGACGCATTAAATAACCCGACAGCCGAATGATTTACAAAATAGATTTTAGGCGGTTATTTATCAACCTGCTGCCCACGTTCCTGCGACAGCCTGTCATTTACGGCATGTTGCACGCTGGCGCGGTGGTGCTGGGCGATACGACGTATCAGAGCTTTACCGACGCACGCGAAGAACATAACTACAAGCTGAACCATAACGGCCAGGTGTGCTATTTGCGGGCGGTCTTAAATGACGCTTTCGGCGGCGGCTTTGATATTCTGGAGGTGGAGAGGCGGGGCGACTGGCTCTACGCCATTACAGAGAACGGCACGGGCATTTTGCTGACCGTCGGCGAAGACAGCAACGCCGCAGAGGTGGCGGGCGGCCAAAAGGTGCCGTTGGTCTATAACGAGGCACTGCTGAACGCCACGCAAAACAGCTTTATAGTAAGCGTGCCTTATTCCATATACCAGACGAACCTCCCAGCGGTGGCCGCCCTGGTAGATAAATACAAGTTAATCAGTAAACGCGCCATTTACGTGGCGAATAGTTAAAACAAAAATTATGCAAACAGCATCTTATACAACAGTGAAGACAGCGACGGGCGGCGAGGGTAAATACCCGCTTTCTACCCAAACGCTGGAATTTATACAGCAGCAAATTTTACTGCTGCAAGAAATAGTCGCCATTTGCGGCGGTAAGGTCATTATAAGAGAGCCTGACGGCACCAACACGGGGCTCCTGGCTCTTAACGGCGAGGTGCTGCACATAGCAGCCACCCCGAAGCTAACAACGTCTATAAAATACGTGTTAGTTACCACCAGGAAGACCGACATCCTGGCAGACGGCGAAACATACAAGGAAGCCCGCACGGTGCGCACGGCCAAGTTCTCCGCGTCGCAGTCCACTGCCGACAACGTGGAGACCTACAAAATAGGCGACTTTGTGAAGCTGACCTCAAACTCCACGCTGGCCGAAAAGGTCAATAATATGCCGTCCATAGTCCTGCAATACCTTTCGGACACCCTGGCAAGCAAGCTCGACCGCCTGACGCTCACAAACGCGACACAGGCGCAAATAAACGGCCTGAAAAATGCCTGCGTGGTGAACTGCATAGACAGCGTGGCCGTTCTGGGCTTTAAGAACTACTGCCTCACAGTTAAATGTGTCGGCAGCGGTGTGGTGGAACAGGTACTGACCACGACAGAGGGCGCAGAGTATTACAGAGCATATAACGCGGCCACGAAAAAGTGGTCGGGCTGGTCTGTCATTTCCGACAGTATGCACATAGAGGTCAAGAGCGTGGGCAGCACTCTGTATGTGCGTCATGGCGTGCTTCCCGTAGATGCAAAAATCATCTTACTGCGCAAAAAGAAGCGCAGCGGCTGGCGCAGAACAGGCGGGGACAAGTCCTACACCCAGAACAAAGGAAAGAGGCAGAGACGGCAAAAGAAGCTGCAATATGTCCACTTTAAGGGTGTCATATTGTCAAAGGGCGAACCTGGTAAATGGTATGTACCCAAATGTGTGGACGTAAGAGACAAGAACGTCGACGCTAACCTCATAGACAGGGAGGTCAGCTCCATAGCTGGCCTGCTGGTAAAGCAGAAGCAGCCGAACAAGAACGGCGGCCTTGTCTATAAGCTGGCAGGTGTCCGCAAGTACCTGACCAAGACAGAAACGGGCAAAAACTTTAAGCGTAGCGGCTACATAAACATGGCCGTCCAGGTGGCGAAGCTCAACGACAAGTGGGGAAAAGACGCAGGCGGCGAACTGGCGCGCTTTAAGCTGCGAGTCGCGCCCAAAAAGGTGTATGCTGGCTCGTCTGGTGGTATCTTTACGCCACAGCACGATAGATATAAGCACGTTTATATACGCACGTTTTCGGTCGAATAGGGACAAAAAAGATAGTGGGGAGAAATCCTCACTATCAAGTCCCTGCGGTCGTAACTCAATGTGTGCCGTGCTCAAATTCCTGTTTTTTCAAGGTCTTTTTTAATGAAATCACCAAATTTTCGGAAGCCTTTAGCTCCACGCGGGTAATTCCAAGTGCAAAGGGACGACGTTAAACGATGCGGACTGAACCCTATTAAGGCCAAGCCTGTGTTTCAGGGTTAGGCGCAGCAAGTTGCTCGGACAGTCCCCACATTCCAGGGACGAGCAATAGACCGAAGCCCAAATAACATGCTGCAAAATTAGTCATTTTTGGCAAACTGCGCAAGCAAACATGGATAAAATCAGTATATTATGAATGAAAAAAGTATTTAAGACATCACCGCTGCCGTTTAGAGGGCAGAAACGCTACTACATTAAGCGGTTTAGCTCTGTTCTGGAGCAGTGCGAAGACATTACAACAGTCGTCGACCTTTTCGGCGGCTCTGGCCTGCTTTCACGCGTGGCAAAAGACAAACTGCCAAATGCCCGCGTAATTTACAACGACTTCGACCACTTTAACAAGCGCGTGGAAATGATAGACCGCACAAATGCGCTCTGCGCCGAAATTGCGCCGCTTGTCAAAGGTGTGGAAGATAACAAGCGAATACCTGACGACATAAAGCAGGAGTGCTTAAAGCTCATGCGAAAGTATGAGCAAACAGGAGCAGTCGATTATATCACGCTTTCTGCGTCGCTGCTGTTTTCTGGTAATTGGGCAACAAGTTACGAACAGTTTGCAAAGCAGACGTTCTATAACAGAGCTGTAAACACACATTACGATGCAGCAGGTTATTTCGACGGGCTGGAAATTCGGCATCAAGATTATAGGGAATTGTTCGCAGAGTTCAAAGACCAGGAAAATGTGCTGTTTATTCTCGACCCGCCTTATTTGCAGACAGAAGTAACAGCGTACAAAAGCGACACATATTGGCAGCTGAAAGACTATTTAGACGTGTTAAACATGCTGAAAGGCACAAAATATGTCTTTTTCACGTCTGGAAAGTCCCAAATAATCGACCTTTGCAAGTGGATAAATACAAACTTTCCAAATGCAGAGCTGCTGAAAGGTGCAGAACTTTGGGAGCAAAACAGCAGAGTGAACGACTTTAACAGCTACAAAGACATTATGATTGCGAAAGTATCAGCATAAAACGCCCAGAAAGGCCACAGAAATGGCCGACAAACGCTTTGAAATGTTTTGCTGGTAAGTTGTGGGGCAGAGAAAGAAAAGAGTGCGACAAAGGCTTAAAATGCGCTGCGTGAAATGAGGCGGAAAGCTGGAGCCGAAAGCTGGGACGAAAAGCCAAACGGCAGAATAAAATAAACGCTGGTTAAAAGCCTTTCAAAAGGTCTTTAATCAGCGTTTTTATGTCGTTCAAATTCTTTCCAATTCTCCAAACATTGGAAAGAAAAGCCGTTTTTTTTGAGAGAAAAAAGGAAGCGAAAAAAAGAGAGTTTTTGCTCGTTTCGTTTTCAAAATGCTGCTCGTTTCGTTTTCGCGATTATAAATACGATTGAGGCCAAACCGACTGATTAGCCCTCATGACCTGTGGAAAATCCG
>ERZ827043.654-NODE-654-length-41992-cov-53.699955_pt1 | contig 41992 bp, 32 predicted proteins | sample MGYA00519923_ERZ827043 | MGnify/ENA primary metagenome ERZ827043 (study PRJEB31778, sample SAMEA3449251) | human gut metagenome | biome: human gut; feature: human-associated habitat; material: faeces | place: United Kingdom | collected 2010/2012 ... | reverse complement strand
CCGGTAAGAACGGTCACAGGCAGCCGGCAGGAGTCATGCCGCCATGATCCGGGTTTCATTCCCCGCATTCATTCCATACGCACCCCTTGAGCCATTTCTCTGCCTTTCATCCCTGTACTTCATTTAAGCGGCATATCTCCCCTATATTTATCGGGTGAGACAGGAAACACTCCACACGACAAACGAACTCCTTGCTTGTCCTGTATAAGAATTGATCAATAAGAATTAAACCCAGATAGTCAACGAACCATCAGTCCATTTACCTTACAGACGCTGAGAGATCTACACTGTATCAAAATAATTTGGAAAAACAGAGCCGGCAGGGCATTTTTCTCAGAATTAATCTATACTTTTGCATTGTCGTACAGCATTCTCGACATGCAGCCGTCGATCAGGCCACTCCTCAAGCCGAATCTAAGAAGCGGGATCAACCATGGCTAACAAGGACTCCAAGCCTGCAACCATCCATCCCTGCCAGCAGTGGCAGCAAAGGAAAGACTGAGGATACCGCCTACACGTTCCCGGCTCTCCCATCCCGATGCTGAAGACACGACCCTAAATGAAACATGGCCAGATAGCAAAAGAGGCCATCCGACTGCTCCGGACTCATTAAAAGACATCGACAAGGAATGAAGATAGGACAAATACACTCATGTGCCGAACTGATAGACTATATTCAGGAGATCGGCTTTCTCCCCTTACTCAGCATGGGTATACGGGGATGGTCCGCGCAAGAAGCGGTAGACGAGGACTGCCAATACATACGGCTGCCCGATGGTGGATACGAGTGGCCCTTATGGGAATGGAAAGGCGAGATCATACAGAATGGTGGTCCTGCCTACGGCAAGTTCATCAACAGTAAGGCTACCTTCATCAGCCGCGAATGGTGGCCGGACTTCTGCAACTACCGGCGCAGCGTCTACCCTCGTCCTGAGGAAGGCTCCATAGAGGACGCCATCCTGCAGACCTTGCGCAATCATGGCAGCATGATCACCCGTGAGCTCCGGGCTGCCTGTGGATTCACCGGCCCGAAGATGCGCGGCAAATTTGACACCTATATCACTCGCCTGCAGATGGGAGGATACATCGTCACAGAAGACTTCGTTTATCCGCATGACCGTCACGGCCGTAAATACGGCTGGGGATGGTCGTTGCTCACCATCCCCGAAATCCTTTTCGGACGTGCTGCCTGCTGCCCTGACCGCAGCCCCCTGGAATCAAGAATGAGAATAGCCGGCCATCTGCAAAAGCTATTTCCCTATTCAGATGATCAGTTGACGGACTATCTACTTAGATAGACGTCATTTTCATGCTCTTCCTAAATCGTCAGAGAATGGCTTGTCGTGCAGTACCCCCTTGTCACACAATATAGTCCTATTTTTATTTTGATCCATATACAGCACTTTTCCCAAAACCTCTTTATTTTGGGAGAAAACATTTATATGTACAAAAAAAAGAAAATAATATTATTACCAGTCTAAACATTATTAATATCCATTTCTATTTAAGCCATAAAAAGTATATTTATCACTACCGATAAAGCACGTCATAACATCATCCATTATCATAATTTGATCCATATATGTAACACTTTTTTCTGAATATTCTATACAAATAGAAACATGTCTATCAGAAGTCCAATACCAAGTAAAAAAATATTCCTTAGACTCTGTTGTTTGACCTAATTTTGAACGTACTAATATTTCACTACCACTTCCATCGGTATTAAAATTAAACTGTTGGCTAATATTAGCATCATCAAAGTCAATATAATCTGCACGCCACCAATATTTACACAAATAATATGTTGCAGTATTCTCATCTTTAGGACCATTTATTTCATCACTTGTACAACCACAAGTGAATAAAATCGCAAAAATAAACAAGATGCCTAAAGGGATTTTATATATATAATTCATAATCAGATAATTTATAAAAAGCTGGAAATCTGTTTTCTGAGATTCCCGGCTTTTTAGATTTTATACTCTTAGTTGCTTGATCCGTATATCATCACAGTTCCGGCCTTTGTATTATTGGCTTCTTTATCTTGAGACTCTATGATAACCGGTGCACTGCACGACACTCATCCTACCTTTTTCGTCAATCTTTCAGCGAGTAAGTCACAGTCGTCACGACACGGACCTTCTTGATGTAGGGCGTGTTCGTGTCACGGTCTTCAATGGAGAACTGCCCCTGGTCTGCAGAAACGATCTTGTTGAGCGCAGACTGACTGTTCTCGGCAAACTGCTGTGCCGTCTTCTGAGCGTTCTCGATGGCCTCCTGCATCATCTTCGGCTTCATCTTCGTGAACGACACATACTCATAAGTAATGGGATACTCATACCCGCCACTGACAATGGCCACCCCCTGCTTCAGGAGCTCACCTTGACGGGACATAATGCCACGCACCAGTTTGACATTATTCGATGTGACTGTCAAGACACTTGTAATATTGTAGCGGAAAGGTTTGTTGTTGGCAGAATATTGATCCGCCTCCTGGTCTATTACAGTGGGGGCATTCACCTGGATCTCACTCTCCTTCACGCCATTCTTCAGCAGGAAAGCCTTTACCTGCTGCTGTGTCTTGCCGATCTGGCTGTACAGCGTTGGAAGATCGTTGCCTAGCACTTTCGTAGCGATAGGCCATGTCACCTTGTCAGCGGGAACTTCTTTCTCCGCCAGCCCTTTTACTGTCACCTTACGGTCCTTGTTCGTAAAGTTATCAATTCCCATTTTCAGGGTCCAGCCCATGACAACCATGCCTATGGCTATGATTGCCGAAGAAAAAATCATCTTGTCCATATTCATACATTTTAGGGTTAAACATCTGCCACAAATATAGACCAAAAAAACATTGCCCACAAGGGAAAAATCCTATTTTGAATAGGGAAAGCACCTTTTTTACATTATTGGATTAAGATTCTTCTTAAAAGGAACAATCCACTTCCTGTCCCCCCCTCTTCAAGACTCTATGAGGAATAAAACAAGTATGGGAATGCCCTATCTTCCCCCACTGAATACTAAGCGAGAAAGGTTCAGGACCTCCCAGTCCTGATCATCATCAAAATATAAACAATATTAATGACTATCGTAAAACATCGAATACTTCTTCTTAAATTGATCGCTTGGAAAAGTAGTATATGGTGACTTGGGCAAGTTACCATTGGATATTTCATGAGGCCGACCCAAAAGAGGATTTTTGAGGTCGGCTTCTTTTGTGTAATGCAGAATGATATTCGGTTGCAATATTTCAGGTTGCAGCCGATTTCTTTTTTTATTCGTCCGGAGTGTTGTTGATGATGATATTTAGGTCATTTCTGCCTCATATGGCAGCCCAAGCCGCCTATGCAGTAGCAGAGGCCGGACTCTGAGCCGCAGTCCTGCCGGAGAGCATTGCCGAGTATTTCCTGAGGTTGTGTGCGAGTGCGACGAGACCGAACTCGACTTTCACTTTCCTGTTCGACCTGAGACGGAACCGCTTGAAGCCGTGGTTGAACTTGATGTCCCCGAACACCGCTTCAGGTTCAACAGGGCGGGTACTCCTGTGCGCCAGACCCCTTTCGCCTGTCAGGAGTTCTCTCGCCTGACGCTTGAATGAGTTGACCCTATGGTTTACTTCTATTGTCCGTCTGTCGGATTTGGATTTGTAGCATTCTCCACGCAGAGGGCATCCCGTGCAGTTGACGGCCCTATAGACGGAGAGCACCGATCTGTATCCGAGATCTGATACGGATGTCCTCGTCCCGCAACGCTCAAGATGCTGGCCCATAGGGCACACGTAGAAGTCCCGCTCAGCATTGTAATACATGTTCTGTGGTAGGAAGGCATTCTTGACGTACTTCCTCTTCATCTCCGCGTGGAACATCGGATACTTGACATACGCTTCCATACCCTCTCCCTCCATGTACGCGTAGTTCTGCTCATTGCCATACCCGGAGTCCGCCACAACCTCCTCGCTCTGCTTCCCGTATTTTTCATAAACGCCCTGGATAGCTTTTGTCTGAACAAAAGGATTGAGGATGAGCCGGAGATGCTGATTTAAAACTAATATTATAAGATACAAAACAAAAAGCCCTACTATTCTTCCAAACGGAATACTGCCACAAGAGGCAGATGATCACTGAACCCATCGAGCCAACGGGGACCGAGATAATTGCGGCGGGGCTTCACGCCGCCATATTTTGTATCCTCCTCAAGAAGGAAGGGTGCGTCATTGATATGACAGTCTACAAGAGCGGACGCGGTAGACGGATCAGAAAAGATATGATCGAGGTTGCCCCACTCGCCATGATAACGATACGTCGCACGGGCGCCATGCGTGCCTTGCGCTCCTGCAGAGACCTCTACCAACCCGGCGGAAACCAACCGGCGAAGAGAGGCGTTAGTGGAATAATCATTGAAGTCGCCGGCTATCAATATACGCGCTTTGGCCGACAGCTGCCTCAAGGAATCGACCGACGAGCACAACCGCTCGGCTACTGCCATACGTGCAGGCCTCGATATCCTCTCTCCTCCCAAACGGCTGGGAGCATGCACGACAAAGACATGAAGCGTGTCGCCATTGCCGAGAAGGCCGCCGGCATAAAGAATGTCACGCGTAGGACGATGGCTATCCGGCATCTTCACCCGGATGCCGTACCAACGGAGAAGACGAAAAGAAAAAGGAGAATAGAGCAACGCCACGTCAATGCCTCGCTCATCAGGGCTGTCGGTCATAACATAGTGATAACCCGCCCCTCGCAAAAGCGAGCGGCGGGTGAGATCGAAGAGCACGCTGTCATTCTCCACCTCCGTGAGTGCCACCAAGTCAGGAATCTTCTTCTCACTGCAGGAAAGGATCTCCTGCCCGATCCTGTTCACCTTCCGCCAATAACGGTAAGGCGTCCAGTGATGACTTGATGCCGGCAAGAACTCTTCGTCCTGTTTCAACGAATCGTCACGCGTATCGAAGAGATTCTCACAATTAAGCTCCACAAAAGTGAGGAGTGAAGATAATAACAGCGCTAAGAACATAGGCTTATTTGTCAGGAAGGAACAGCGGGTCCTCAGGCATCACCTCGACAGGTTTCTGCTCGGCCAGCCGCAGCAGATGCTCTGAAGCATATTTCTTGTCGACCACCAGACGGAACATATAGTTCTCCCACCAGCTGTTGGTCATTATCAGGCAACCATTATGACCGTAAGATGGTCCCCAGGAGTTCTCCACCTCCCACTTGACCGGCAGACCATTGGCATCCAGGTCAACGGCTGTCAGTGTCATGGCATGGGTCGATCCGCTGTCGAAAGTCGCGATCCTGTCGGCCTTGTTCATCGGGAACGTCGTACCCAGCAATGAGCCGTAGTCATAGTTGTCCACATCGAGGTAACCGCGCTTACGGTCAAACTGCTTGCCTACGTCATAAGACGAGTACATCTTGTGACCATCCTTCAATGAGGCGATGGCCAGCTGGGCGATGGAGTCAGCGGGCAGATTGAGATACACCCAGTTATGTCCGTCATAGGTGTGACGGTCCCACTGCACCTCGTATGTCTTGAAATACGGGCGGCGGGGATCATTCATCACCATGAGGAACGTACCATTGAGCTTATGCCCCACCGTAGCCTGATAGAACTCCATAGGCGTATAGGTACGGGGCTGTCCGACAGCCTTGCCATTCTTGTTCTTGAAAGCGTAGCTGAACGACTTCACGGGCTCGCCGATGGTCAGTGTAAGCATGTGGTAAACGGTGGCCAGCATCTCTGTCTTACGTTTGGCAATGGCCTTCGTGCTCTTTCCGGCTGCCACCATCCGGCGCAGCTCCAGTCCGTATTCGCGGAGCTTGGAAGAGAGCAGCGACTGCATCTTCGATGTGTTGTCCGTCGAGTACGTCTCAGGCATCACACTCATAGGCACAAGTCCGTATTTCTCCGCCAGATCGGCCACGCCACAGAAAGTACCTCCGTCATTCAGGGGATTCTTGAAAAAGAACTGTACGCGGATATCGTCCATCGGCTTGTCGGCACAGTCAATGACTCCCTGCAACATCAGATTAGCCTTCTCCAGCTGATCGTAGAAGAACAGATAAGCTTGCGAATATTCTACGCGAAGGGAATCGCCATGCTCGCGGGCAAAATCAGAACGCAGCACGTTAAGTCCCGAGAACAGCCAGCAACGACCGCTCTGCTTCTGGTCGTGGATGCTTTGCTTGGGAGTAGTGATGCTGAAATAATCGTCTATCTGTCCTGCATTGGCACGGTTACGCGCCAACGCGTCTATGGAGTTGGAGGCAAGCGCATTGGCAAGGCCCCGATAAGCCGTAGCCCCCGGCTGTGCCTTTTCTATCTCACCCAACATCTTCGAGGAGATGCCGCCGCCGGGCGTCTGGGCATGAACGCATGTGACCGTGGCCAAAGCCAGGCCAAAGAGAAGGAGTCTGTTGCTGTGTTTCATATTAATTTGAGTAAATTGTAAGTCTATCGGCACAGCTAACCGACTCAATGATCAGTGGCTGTGCAAGCATATATGCAAAATTAATAAAAATATTCTTTATCCGCAAGATGCAGAGATTGAAAAATCAGCATCGCTGACACAATTCATTCTTACAACACCCTCTCGCCTTAGCCACGCACCTCACGCCCTGCCATACACCTACATCTCCTTCCATACAGGAGCAGGATAGTTTTACAAGCTGCCATCCCCGCGAAGATGTAAAATATATTCAGTCAAGTTCAAACAACAGTAGAGACTTAATGGATTATATGTCATTGCCAAACATTCTTATAAGTGCCTTCGGTAAAAACAAACTGGACTACTGCAAGATAAAATAACGGGCGGACTGTCCCAAAAGAAGGTAAAGCATTGGGAGATGCCAATTAAAATAAATTAAAGGTGTGCTTGCTGTCTAATGACCATTAAGAATGAAGTTTCCATATTTCAACCGTCTGAAGACCGGAAACAGAGCCATTAACCATGTAACCTCTTTACCAGGCCCTCTCTTTAAAGGGAGACAAACCGAAAATATCAGATTGCATTCTTCTGTCAATATTCTTTCATCATTTATCATGCCATCACTTCCGTACCATCATCTGTCTATCCATCGGTACCGCCGTTTTCACTTTCGTTCTGATCCCTACGTGTAGGATCTTCTCAAAGAGGCCACAATCATTCCGTTGTATCCATATACCCCTGACATAATCATAATTTAAGCCGCTTTTCCTTTGCCGATTGCCTAATTTAAAGTATCTTTGCACAGACAAATTGCACTAAACGACTCTATGACAAAGAGGAAATACGAGTACTTGGATGCCATCAATTCTCCGGCTGACCTTCGGAAGCTTTCCATCGACGAGCTGCCTAAGGTATGCCAGGAACTGCGCCAGGACATCATTGACGAGGTGTCGGTCAATCCCGGCCACTTCGCATCAAGTCTGGGCGTAGTAGAGATCACCGTGGCTCTGCACTACGTTTTTGATACTCCCGACGACCGCATTGTATGGGACGTCGGGCACCAGGCCTATGGCCATAAGATCCTTACCGGTCGCCGCGACCGATTCTATACCAACCGCCAGCTGGGCGGCATACGTCCTTTCCCAACTCCCCTGGAAAGTCCTTATGACACGTTTACCTGCGGACATGCCTCCAACTCCATCTCCGCGGCTCTCGGCATGGCCGTAGCTGCGAAGAAGACCGGTCATCCCAACCGTCATGTCGTTGCCGTCATCGGTGACGGAGCCATGAGCGGCGGACTGGCCTTTGAAGGGCTCAACAATGTGAGCTCCACCCCTAACGACATGCTCATCGTACTCAACGACAATGACATGTCAATCGACCGCGCGGTAGGCGGTATGGAACAATACCTACTCCACCTCGACACCAACGAGACCTACAACCGTCTCCGCTTCCGTCTGGCACAGTGGGCCCGCAACAAGGGACTGCTTCCCGACGACCGGCGCAAAGGCATCATACGGTTGAACAACGCGTTGAAATCGGCCCTCTCCCATCAGCAGAACATGTTCGAAGGCATGAACATCCGCTACTTCGGACCTTTCGACGGACATGACGTGAAAGAGATCGTCCGCGTCCTGCAGCAACTGAAGAAGATGAAAGGGCCTAAGTTGCTTCATCTCCACACCGTAAAGGGCAAGGGTTATGAGCCGGCTGAAGAGAACCAGACCATCTGGCACGCGCCCGGAAAGTTTGATGCCGAGACGGGTGAGCGCATCCTGCCCGACACCTCCAATGAGCCGCCCAACTATCAGGACGTGTTCGGCCATACTCTTCTTGAACTGGCCCAACAGAATCCGAAAATTGTGGGGGTGACCCCGGCCATGCCTACAGGCTGCTCCATGAACATCATGATGAAAGTGATGCCCGACCGTACATTCGACGTAGGCATTGCCGAGGGACATGCCGTGACCTTCTCCGGCGGCATGGCCAAGGACGGCCTGATACCCTTCTGCAATATCTACAGTGCCTTTGCACAGCGTGCATACGACAACATCATCCACGATCTAGCCATCCTCAACCTGCATGTCGTGCTCTGTCTCGACCGCGCGGGACTCGTAGGACAGGACGGACCTACACATCATGGAGCCTTCGATATGGCGGCGCTACGTGTGATACCTAACCTCACCATCGCCTCGCCGATGGATGAGCATGAGCTCAGATACCTGATGTACACTGCCCAGCAAGAGGGAATGGGCACATTTGTCATCCGTTATCCACGCGGACGAAGCATGCACACCGACTGGCACTGTCCGCTCAAGGCGATCCCCGTCGGTAAAGGCCGCAAGCTCAAAGAGGGCTCAGAAATAGCCGTGATCTCCATCGGCCCCATCGGAAACGAAGTGGAGCGCGTAGTCAAGGAGATGCCCGAGGTGGCTCACTACGACCTTCGCTTCCTCAAGCCTCTCGACGAGGAGCTGCTCAAGGAAGTGGGCGAACGTTTCCAGAAGATCATCACCATTGAGGACGGCGTACGCAACGGCGGCATGGGATCGGCCGTATTGGAATGGATGGACGACCACGGATATCGGCCGGAAATCCTGCGCATGGGCCTGCCCGACCACTTCGTGGAGCATGGCAAGGTGGAAGAGGAGTATAAGCTCTGCCATCTCGATGACGCATCCCTCAAAGAAAATATCTCTAAAATGCTATGAAGATCATTATCGTAGGCGCACATTCCATCGGCCGCCATTTGGCCCGGTTGCTCTCCCGCAATATGGAGGACATCACCGTGATCGATGAAGATGAGGAACGGCTCAACCGTATCGGTTCGGACTATGACCTGCTCACATTGCAGGGCGATCCCTCCAGCATGAAGATCCTGCGCGAGGCCGGCACGAAGGATGCCGATCTCTTCATCGCCGTCTCACCCGATCAGAGCCTTAACATCAACTGCTGCATCATCGCCCATGCCCTCGGATCGAAGAAGACAGTGGCCAAGGTGGACTGTGAGGAATATATCGAGGAGGAGATCGCCGACTTTTACAAGCAACTTGGAGTCGACAACCTCATTTATCCGGAAATGCTTGCCGCACGCAACATCAACAACGGTCTGAAGATGTCGTGGGTACGCGAGCGGTGGGACGTGCACAATGGGGCGCTCGTCATGCTCGGCATCAAGCTGCGTGAGACATGCACTATCCTTAACCGTCCCCTACGCGACCTTTGCGGGCCGGAAGACCCCTATCATGTCGTGGCTATAAAACGTGGCAACGACACCATCATCCCAGGCGGAAACGACGAGCTGAAGCTTTATGATCTGGCTTATTTCATGACCACGAAGCAATATATTCCCTACATCCGTAAGATCGTGGGAAAGGAACATTATGTCGACGTGAAGGACGTGATGGTGATGGGAGGCGGGAGAACCGCCGTACGCGCCGTCAACACCATGCCCGGCTACATGAAGCCGAAGGTGATCGAGATCAATCATGCCCGCTGCGAAGAGCTCGACCAGTTGCTCAAGGACGATGCCCTTGTGATCAATGGCGACGGCCGCGACGTCAGCCTCCTCATGGATGAAGGCATACGCAACACACAGGCCTTCGTAGCTCTCACAAGCAATGCCGAGACCAACATCCTCGCCTGCCTCACAGCCAAACGGCAGGGCGTGCGCAAGACCGTGGCCATGGTCGAGAGCATGGACTACGCCAACATGGCCGAGAGTCTCGACATCGGCACGATCATCAACAAGCGCGTCATCGCCGCCAGCCGTATCTATCAGCTCATGCTTGATGCCGATGTGATGAACGTCACCTTCCTCGTCTCTGCCAACGCTGATGTGGTGGAGCTTATTCCGAAGGACGGATCGAAAGTGACACGCAAGGCCGTAAGGGATCTCGGTCTGCCACAGGGAATGACCATCGGAGGTCTGGTACGCGACGGCAAGGGAATGCTGGTGTCCGGTAACACACAGATCATGCCGGGCGACAGCGTCGTCGTATTCTGTCACAACCTCAACATGAAAAAGATTGAGAAGTTCTTTAATTAGTTTCTTGGTTATAAGCGAAAACGCAAAGCATAAAGCTCAGAAGAATGATAAACTATAAGATCGTCTATAAGATCATCGGATCACTGCTTTTCATCGAGGCTGCCCTGATGAGCGGAAGCCTCCTGGTGTCGCTGATCTACAAAGAGGACGATATCTTCGCCTTCATCGTCTCCATCATCATCACGGCTTTCTTCGGTTTCATAATGAAATTTATGGGACGCAATGCCGAGAACCGGCTCTCCCGCCGCGACTCTTTTCTGGTGGTGACCTTGTCCTGGGCGCTTTTCTCGCTTTTCGGTACAATACCCTTCCTCACCGGCGGATATCTCCATAGCTTCACCGATGCCTATTTCGAGACGATGTCCGGCTTCACAACGACAGGCGCCACCATCATCGACGATGTAGAAGTCATGCCGCACGGCATTCTCTTCTGGCGCTCGCTGACACATTGGATCGGAGGACTGGGCATCGTTTTCTTCACCATCGCCTTGCTGCCTTCCCTTGTCGACGGCAGCATCAAGGTGTTCTCGGCAGAGGCTACCGGACCCTTCAAATCGAAGTTGCATCCCAAGCTGTCCATGAGCGCGAAATGGATCTGGATCGTCTATCTTGCCATATCCGTCACCTGCATGATCGCTTATAAGGTCTGCGGCATGGGCTGGTTCGACGCCATCAACTATTCCATGTCATCCGTGGCCACGGGTGGCTTCTCTACCCACAATCAGAGTACGGCCACCTTCCACTCGGCCGCCATCGACTATGTTACGATCTTTTTCTGCTTCCTCGCAGGCGCCAACTTCACGCTGCTCTATTTCTCCGTGGCAAAGCTGAAGATCCGGCAGCTATGGCACGACTCCGAGTTCAAGCTGTACACCATCGTCGTGCTGGCCTTCACGGCCTTCATCATGTACCAGCTGATGGCACACAAAGGCTATGGACTGGAACATGCCTTCCGCTCATCACTCTTCCAGGTCATCGCATTCATCACCACGACCGGACTCTTCAACGAGGACGTGGGCCTATGGCCTCACATCACGTGGGTGATCCTCTCCATCTGCATGTTCATTGGAGCATGCAGCGGATCAACCTCCGGAGGCTTCAAGTGCATCCGTGCCGTCATGGTGCTGAAAATTGTACGCAACGAACTGAGGCAACGCCTTCATCCCAATGCCGTGCTGTCCGTCAAAGTGAGCGGACAGAATGTGCCGGACCACAACCGTGTATCGCTGCTCGCATTCCTTGCAGCCTATATCCTGCTGGTCATCATCTTTTCCATCGTGATGATCTGTCTCGGATTGGACAGCACGAATGCCGTCACGCTTACCCTCAGCTCCATCGGTAATGTAGGTCCGACGATGGGATCTCAGATAGGCCCGACGATGTCGTGGAGCGTTGTGCCAGATCTGGGCAAATGGTGCTGCTCACTGCTGATGCTCATCGGACGTCTTGAGATCTTCACCGTCCTCGTCATCTTCACCCCGGCCTACTGGCAGGAGAACTAAGACACAAAAGCGGGTGCATGCCATCACATCCATTCTCAATAAGACATATTTCGGGAGACCGTTAGGATCCCTTTCTCTAACCAAAAACATAAATACATGCAACCATTAAGATTCAATCCTCTGTTGAAACAGACATTGTGGGGCGGCGAGCGCATCATCCCCTTCAAACACTTGGACAGTAATCTCACACAAGTGGGCGAGAGCTGGGAGATCTCCAGCGTGCCCGGAAATGAGACAACCGTAAAAGGCGGTCCCTACGATGGAAAGATCCTCAGTGAGGTCATCGCTGAGGAAAAGGAGAAACTGGTAGGAGCGACCTGCTACAAGCACTTCGGCAAGGAGCTACCCCTGCTCATCAAGTTCATCGATGCTGCCCAGCCTCTCTCCATCCAGGTTCATCCCGACGACGAGACAGCACGCAAGCAAGGCCACGAGCGCGGCAAGAATGAGATGTGGTATATCATGGACGACACGCCCGGCGCCTCTCTCATGGCTGGTCTGAAGACACAGATCACTCCTGCCGAGTATGAGCAGATGGTGGCCAATGACACGATCACCGACGCCATCAGCCACTATGATGTAAAGGAAGGCGACTGTTTCTATCTGCCTGCCGGACGTATCCATAGCATCGGCAAGGGCTGCTTCCTGGCCGAGATCCAGCAGACTAGCGATGTCACCTACCGCATCTACGATTTCAAGCGAAAGGACAAGAACGGCAACTACCGTGAGCTCCACACCCGTCTGGCTGCCGAGAGCATCGACTACCATGTGCAGGACAACTACCGCACGCAGTATGTCATGACTCCTGACCAGGGCGTCTCATTGGTGCAGTGTCCCTACTTCCATACATTCGTCTACGACCTCACCAAGCCCATGACCATCGATCTGAAAGATCTCGACAACTTCGTAATCCTCATCGTCACACGCGGCGAAGGCACGCTGACCGACAACGAAGGCAACACGGAGCAGCTCCGTCAGGGCGACACACTGCTTGTGCCTGCCACGACAGAATCACTGAAGGTTGACGGCCATGTGAAATTCCTCTTCACCTATGCCGATTAACTGATTTGAGATATATAGTTCTGGAGATCCTCGCGTATTTGCCTCACCTGCGGTGACAGCAAATACCCGAGGTTCTTTTTTAGCATGTTCGTGATGTCCGACACACTGCTCTCATAACACGACAGCTCATTGCGGCGCTGCGTTCCGTGGACACTCTGTGCAGCAATCTCATTCTCCCGCTGACGGACAAGCTTGTCACACACGTTCTGCATGATCGGAAGCACCACGTTATTAAAGAGATGATGACCCTGTATATATAAGTAGGTATTATCCGGCGTAACCCCGAGACGCTCCAGATCTTTTTTCAGCGTAGGAATGGCTTCGGTCCATTGGGGATATTTATGCTCCAACAGATGTACGCGTGTGACCACCTTATGACGAAGATGGTTCAGCACCTCGTCTATCCTGTTCATCCGAGGAGTGCTCATATCAATGACGTGAAGGAAGTCACTCAACGTAAACTCTCCATAATGCGACGTGCGGTAGAACATGATGCTCCACACAAAAAGCGGATAGACAGCACGGGAGTAGAGCGTCAGATAGGTCTTGAAATCAAACAGCTGACGGTCGTTCAATGTCACGGCCACACAGACATCGCGCAGGGCGGGAGCATAACATTGCAGATTCTCTATGGCATAAGCATAGGTATGAAAGACATAAGGATTGCTGCACACTTCTTTTGACGTTGCCGTGGCACCCTGCTCGAGATAATCATAGTCGGCATCCACGCAAGCAATAAGGTTCTCGCCCGTCTTTCCAGAGAGCATGCTCATCAATGCGGCTTTCTTCCCCCGGTTAAGATGCTGCATACGCGAGGGCAGCATCACCTCAAAATAAAGACGGTCTGTCTCCATGCTACTAAGGATCGAGCGCCAGAAAAACACATCATCGTAGCTCTCCACATAAGCCACGATCTTCCGCCGCGCCGACTTGCTGTTGAGCCGGTTAGCCGCCTCGAAATAGGCTGATGAGATATTGTCACGCAGTCGCTTGCTCATTTTCCTTCTGTTTATGTCCACTAATGCGAATCACCACAGGATATGAAGCCTGGGGGCACACGTATCATTTGTCAGTGATATCCGTCACCTCTGTCACACGGTCAATCCATCCGTTCATGATCACGGCAGGCGAGTGGGTGGTAAGGATGATCTGCACATGGGGATTGAGGCTCAGGATGAGGTCTATCAGCTGCTTTTGCCAGTCTACATGCAGGCTCACCTCAGGCTCGTCCATGAAGAGGACATAAGGGAGCTGGTCTTCTACGAGTACGGTGAGGAGAATGGCCAGGATCTGCTTCTCACCCGAAGAGAGCTGATAGGGCACCAGCTTCTCGCCCATCTGCAGAAAGCGGATCTCGTTCTCCGCACGGATGATTGTCTTGCCGGTCTCGGCAAAGAGCCGGTCGAGGATGTCCTGGAAGTCCTTCTTCGGCTGTGCCATCTGCTGCGCCTTCTTCGCCGCATCGGGATCGCCCGACTGCAGCTCTTCTATGATACGGTTTCCGATATTCACCTGATAGTCAAGGTATTTGCGCTGCAACCGATAGAGCTGCCAGTCCAGTTCCGTAGCCAGGCTGGCATCCAGACGGGCCACGGCATCAGCATTGAGCAACGGACGGTCGAACGAACGGATAATGTCATATCTGATATGTGTCGCTTCCTTCGGCTCTACCCTCAGACGCACGCCCTTCAGCTGGTGGGTCGTAAAGTCACCTCCCTGCTGGAGCCCTTTCACCACCTTATTGATGATCGTACTCTTGCCCTGACCGTTCGCACCGCTGAGGATGTTCACATGCGGATCCAGCTCCCACAAGATGTGTTTCTGGCCACTCCAGAGAGAGTCTATCTCTATCTCGCGTATATAGTCAGCGTATTTTTGCATAATTATTTCATCTATTGTTTCCTGATAGCAAATATAATGAATATTTCTGTTCCCAGTATTCTTCCAACCCGAATATTTTGTAACTTTGCCCTAGAATCATGTTTCGCCCCCTTCTACCATCGGAGAGGCGATTGTCCTGGCATCATCAACAGGCAAGGATTTAACCGTATTAGAAAATGAGTTTAAAGAACAATATGCCCCTAAAGGCCCACCTGAGCATGCTGACCGCTTCTGTATGCTGGGGACTGATGTCCCCCATTACCAAGAGTGCCATCTATGGCGGAGTGGACAGCATCTCCATCGTCTTCTTCCGGGCCGTCGGTGCGGCAGTCCTCTTCTGGCTGGCGTCATTCTTCGTCAAGTCGTCTCCCATCCCCCGGCGCGACATCTTCAAGCTTGCCGCGGCAGCCCTCTTGGCTATCGTCTGCAACCAGTGTCTCTTCACCATGGGCGTTGGCAACACATCGTCCATCAATGCCAGCATCGTCACCACCTCCATGCCTATCTTCGCGATGATCCTCTCCTTCCTCATTCTTCGAGAGCCCATCACGTGGATGAAAGGCTGCGGCGTAGCCGTCGGATTCGCGGGAGCCGTCGTTCTCGTTCTCTCCAGTGCACAAGCCGGCAACGGACAGGTGGGCAACATCGTAGGAGACGTGATGTGCCTCGGTGCCCAGTTCTCCTTCGCCCTCTATCTGGCCCTTTTCAATCCGCTCATCCGAAAGTACGACGTCTATACGGTCAACAAATGGATGTTCACGTGGGCGGCCATCTTCATCACGCCGTTCACCATAGGCCATGTGGCGTCCCTCCCGTTTGCCGCCATCAGTGGCCTCACCTGGCTCAAGGTAGCCTATGTAGTAGCCTTCGGCACGTTCCTCTGCTATCTGCTGAGCGTCGTAGCCCAGCGTGTGCTCCGTCCCACGGTGGTCAGCATCTACAACTATGTCCAGCCCATCGTCTCCGCCATCGCCAGCGTACTGGCCGGCATCGGCATCTTCACCGTCTGGCAGGCCCTCGCCATTCTCCTCGTCTTCTCGGGAGTATGGCTCGTGACGAAATCGAAGTCGAGACGCGAGATGGACAGATCCTCGTCAGCATCAACACAGTCAGCTTCTACAGGCAACAGCAGCCGGACTGACACACCCCATAACACATAACCCTCCAACATCGTGATACAATGACAAAGATTGCAAAGCAGATTACCGACCTTATCGGTCATACTCCTTTGGTGGAGCTCCGTAAATATTCCCAAAGTCAAGGACTCGACACGCCTCTCATCGCCAAAGTGGAGGCGTTCAATCCCGGCGGCAGTAGCAAGGACCGCATCGCCCTGGCCATGATCGAGGATGCCGAGCAGAAGGGACGGCTGCAGCCGGGCGCCACGATCATCGAGCCGACCAGTGGCAATACCGGCGTAGGGCTCGCCCTCGTTTCGACTGTCCGCGGCTACCATCTTATCCTCACAATGCCTGAGACGATGAGCATCGAACGCCGCAACCTCGTGAAAGCCTACGGCGCAGAGGTACGGCTCACGGACGGCAAGGAAGGCATGGCAGGTGCCATCAAGGCTGCGGAACATCTCCGCGACACCATCCCCGGCAGCGTGATCCTCGGCCAGTTTGACAATCCGGCCAATCCCCAGAGACACTATCAGACCACCGGAAAGGAGATCTGGGAAGACACCGACGGACAAGTCGACATCTTCGTGGCCGGCGTAGGCACCGGCGGCACGGTCTCAGGTGTCGGCCGCCGACTGAAGGAAATGAATCCCAACGTGACAATCATTGCTGCCGAGCCCGCCTCCTCCCCCGTCCTCAACGGCGGACAGCCGGGTGCCCACAAGATCCAAGGCATCGGAGCAGGCTTTATTCCCGACACCTACGATGCCTCTGTTGTCGACGAGGTGTACGACGTGGACAATGATGACGCCATACGGACAGCCCGCCTGCTGGCCCGGCAAGAGGGACTGTTGGTAGGCATCTCGTCCGGTGCCGCCACCTATGCCGCCGCACAGATCGCCCTACGGCCTGAAAACAAAGGAAAGAAGACGGTCGTCTTACTGCCTGACACCGGCGAGCGTTATCTATCCACCGTTCTCTATGCCTTCGAGGAATATCCTCTTTAGAAGACGACGCATATATTGCCACCCACCATACACACCGACCCGGAGATATTCCTCACGGGCTCAACACGATGGCCCTTATCACCATAGGGGGCAAGAATGACAGAATCCTCTTCATCATCTCTCCGACAGAGCGTATGTCCCATCCCGACATGCGCTCTGTTTGCATTAGGGACATCCTGCTTGAAGCGCCCTGCTACATGACAGACTGTCGTCTCAAGGTCTCCTAGAAAAATATGGAAATGAAGGAGATCGCACATCCATTATCCTCCTCGAACATAAAGGCAACCCTCCCGTCATATCACACAAAAGACCTTCATCTTCGAAGAAGTTTCTGCCCTTCTCTTTACATATTGTCATCCTCTTCCTCCCTTTAAGTAAGATAGAGCCCGAGGAGCAAGTTGCAGACCCGACGTGGCCAACGCTCTCGTTTCATAAGGATATATTAACAAAAGTTGCCTTGCATCATACGCTAGGCATTTGCCCGTGCATATAAGGACCAGAACCTGGATGATCACAAAAAGATGAAAATAGCACATCCCATGGCAAGGAAGTCCGAAAAGACAAGTCTACATGTTACCTGCTTTTTCTCCGGAGCGACCAAATAATCGCTTATTTGCTTGTAACATTGGAAAATACATCGTATCTTTGCAGAAATAAAAAGAGAGTAGCTTCTAGCTTTATTTCAATAAAGTCAAGTCAGTTAGCAACTAAGGGATACAAATGGAAAATACTATTCATGAGGATTGTGGCGTAGCCATGGTGCGGCTGCTCAAGCCACTGAGCTATTATCAGCAGAAGTACGGCACATGGCGATATGGCCTTAACAAGCTCTATCTGATGATGGAGAAACAACACAACCGCGGACAGGAAGGAGCGGGCATTGCATCAGTGAAGCTGGACACACAGCCCGGCCGGGAATATATGTTCCGTGAACGTGCAGAAGGTCCGAATGCCATCACCGAAATCTTCGCCGCTGCCCATAAGCAGATGAAAGACTCCCCCTGGTGCGAGAAGCTCTCCGATGACCCGACAGAGGATACGCCCGCTTTCGCCGGAGAATTGTACATGGGTCACCTGCGCTACTCCACGACAGGCAAGAGCGGACTGAAATATGTACATCCTTTCCTTCGCCGCAATAACTGGCGTGCGAAGAACCTTTGCCTCTGCGGCAATTACAATATGACCAACGTAGAGGAAGTATTCCAATTGCTCACCCGTCAGGGACAGTGTCCCCGCATCTATTCAGACAGCTATATCATGCTGGAGCTGATGGGACACCGTCTGGACCGCGAGGTGGAGCGCAACTTTGTCATCGCCCGCGAACAGGGGCTCGAGGATAAAGACATTACCCGCTATATCGACACCCACGTAAAAATGGAGAACGTGCTGAAGACGACCATGATACATTTTGACGGTGGCTATGTTGTCTGCGGCATTACCGGTAGCGGAGAGATGTTTGCCATGCGCGATCCCTGGGGCATCCGTCCAGCCTTCTTCTATCTCAATGACGAGGTAGTGGCTGTCGCCTCCGAGCGGCCTGTCCTTCAGACCACCTTCGACTCTGAGACAGAAGAGGTGCACGAGCTGCAGCCCGGTACGGCACTTATCATCCGCGCCGACGGCAGTTCCTCCATCGAACGCATCATGGATCAGAAAGACGATAAGGCCTGCTCCTTCGAGCGCATCTATTTCAGTAGGGGAAGCGACAGGGATATCTATCTCGAGCGTAAGAAGCTGGGCGAGCAGCTCACCCAGCCGGTGCTGAAAGCCGTAGGCTACGACACCGACCACACGGTACTCTCCTTCATTCCCAATACGGCCGAGGTGGCTTTCTACGGCCTTCTCGACGGATTCAACAAATGGATAGCCGAAGAAAAGGCACAGCAGGTGGAGGCACTCGGTGCCAACCCCTCTCACGAAGAACTCATGAAGATCATGATGCGGCAGGCACGACAGGAAAAGGTGGCCTGGAAAGACATTAAGCTCCGCACCTTCATCACGGAGGGTAATGCCCGCAACGACCTGGCTGCCCACGTCTACGACATCACCTACGGCAGCCTGCAGCCCAATGTCGACAACCTGGTGATCATCGACGACAGTATCGTCAGAGGCACGACGCTCAAGGAGAGCATTCTCCATATCCTCGACCGTCTCCATCCCAAGAAGATCGTTGTCGTAAGCTCTGCACCGCAGATCCGTTATCCCGACTACTACGGCATTGACATGCCCCGCCTGGAAGAGTTCTGTGTCTTCCACGCTACTATGGCCCTGGTGCTCGAGCGCAACATGGGCGAGCTGGTGGAGAAGACCTATCAGGCCTGTCTGGACGAGCTGAAGAAGCCGGCTGCCGAGCAGCGCAACTGTGTGCGCGACATCTATACGCCGTTCACGGTAGAAGAGATCAATGCAAAGATCGTAGAGATGCTGCGGCCGGAAGGTATGACGATTCCCATCGACATCGTGTTCCAATCGCTCGAGGGACTCCACACGGCCATCCCCAACCACAAGGGCGACTGGTACTTCACAGGCCACTATCCCACACCAGGAGGTACACGCCTCTGCAACCAGGCTTTCGTCAACTATGTGGAGAACGTATATAGAAAGGTCGTGAAAGGCTAACGACGCGATGCAGGCATGTCCTGTCCAAAAGAAGACAATCATTATTGACGTATTTAATATAAAGATATACAGATGAAGAAAGTTACCTTGGTCTTATCCGACGGAACAAAGTTCCACGGCAAAAGCTTCGGATACGATGCTCCGGTAGCCGGCGAGGTGGTGTTCAACACGGCGATGATGGGCTATCCCGAATCGCTCACCGATCCCTCGTATGCCGGCCAGTTGATGACACTCACTTTCCCGTTGGTGGGCAACTATGGTGTACCCCCATTCACCTTCGAGGCCAACGGCCTGCCCACCTTTATGGAGAGCGACAAGATCTATGCCTCGGCCATCATCGTCAGCGACTACAGTGAGCAGTACTCCCACTGGAATGCAAAGGAGTCGTTGGCCGACTGGTTAAAGCGTGAGCACGTGCCCGGCATCACAGGCATCGACACGCGCGAACTTACCAAGGTGCTCCGTCAGCACGGTGTGATGATGGGTAAGATCATCTTCGATGACGAGCCGGACAATATCCCCGAGGCTGACTATGAGGGCGTGAACTTTGTAGACCGCGTGTCCACGAAGGAGATCATCCGCTACAACGAGGGTGCCGGCAAGAAGGTCGTGCTCGTCGACTGTGGCGTGAAGGCCAACATCATCCGTTGCCTGATCAACCGGGGTGTGGAGGTGATCCGTGTGCCCTGGAACTATGACTACACCGACATGGATGTCGACGGTCTCTTCCTGGCCAACGGTCCCGGCGATCCTGACACCTGCCAGGCTGCTGTCGATGTGATCCGTAAATATATGTCTCAGAGCCGTAAGCCGATCTGCGGTATCTGCATGGGCAACCAGCTGCTCGGCAAGGCTGCCGGCGCCAGCATCTACAAGCTCAAATATGGTCACCGCTCACACAACCAGCCCGTGCGTCTGGTAGGCAGCGACCACTGCTTCATCACCTCTCAGAACCACGGCTATGCCGTAGATGCCTCCACGCTGGGCAAGGACTGGGAAGAGCTGTTCGTGAACATGAACGACGGATCCAACGAGGGCATACGCCACAAGAACCTGCCCTGGTTCTCCTCACAGTTCCATCCTGAAGCCTGCTCCGGTCCTACGGATACGGAGTTTATGTTCGACCGCTTCGTGGCCGAGCTTGGGAAATAAAAGTCAAACAATAGGATTACCCGGCTTGACTCCCAACCCAAGGACGGCAAGCCGCGAAAAATCAAGAATAAGAAGATGAAAGATCAAAATATTAAGAAGGTGTTGCTCCTCGGCTCCGGTGCGTTGAAGATCGGTGAGGCCGGCGAGTTCGACTATTCCGGTTCACAGGCACTCAAGGCGCTGCGTGAGGAAGGCGTCTACACGGTGCTCATCAATCCTAATATCGCCACCGTGCAGACCTCCGAGGGCGTGGCCGATCAGATCTATTTCCTTCCCGTACAGCCTGCCTTCGTAGAGCGGGTGATCGAGAAAGAGCGTCCTGACGGCATTCTTCTCTCTTTCGGTGGACAGACGGCACTCAACTGTGGCGTGGAGCTCTACAAGAGCGGCGTGCTGGAGAAGTACGGCGTACGCGTACTCGGTACGCCTGTGCAGGCCATCATGGACACCGAGGACCGCGAGCTCTTCGTTGAAAAGCTCGACGAGATCAACGTCAAGACCATAAAGAGCGAGGCCTGCGAGACGATGGAGCAGGCCCGCAAGGCTGCTTCCGATCTGGGCTATCCCGTCATTGTCCGCGCTGCCTATGCGCTCGGTGGACTGGGCTCTGGCTTTGCCGACAACGACGAGGAGCTGGTGAAGATCTGCGAGAAGGCTTTCTCGTTCTCTCCCCAGGTGCTCGTAGAGAAGAGCCTCAAGGGCTGGAAGGAGATTGAGTATGAGGTGGTGCGCGACCGCTACGACAACTGCATCACCGTCTGCAACATGGAGAACTTCGACCCTCTGGGCATCCATACCGGTGAGTCGATCGTCATCGCTCCTTCACAGACGCTCTCCAATTCTGAATACCACAAGCTGCGCGCACTCTCCATCAAGATCGTACGCCACATCGGCATCGTCGGTGAGTGTAATGTGCAATATGCCTTCGATCCCCATAGCGAGGACTATCGCGTCATTGAGGTGAACGCCCGTCTGTCGCGCTCCTCTGCCCTCGCCTCTAAGGCGACAGGCTATCCCCTCGCCTTCGTAGCTGCAAAGCTGGGCATGGGATACGGACTCTTCGATCTGAAGAACTCTGTGACCCGTACCACCTCGGCCTTCTTCGAGCCGGCCCTCGACTACGTGGTATGTAAGATCCCCCGTTGGGACCTTTCCAAGTTCCATGGCGTAGACAAGGAGCTCGGATCGTCGATGAAGTCGGTTGGTGAAGTGATGGCCATCGGCCGCAACTTTGAGGAGGCCCTGCAGAAAGGTCTCCGCATGATCGGCCAGGGCATGCACGGCTTTGTGGAGAACAAGGAGCTTAACATCCCCGATATCGACGCTGCCCTGCGCGAGCCCACCGACAAGCGTGTGTTCGTCATCTCCAAGGCCATGCACCGCGGATACACCATCGATCAGATACACGACCTGACGAAGATCGACCGCTGGTTCCTCTATAAGCTCAAGCACATCATCGACATCGATGAGCAGTTGAAGAAGAAGAACGTCAACACGCTTGACGCCGATCTCCTGCACGAGGCAAAGGTGTACGGATTCACCGACTTCCAGATCGCCCGTGCCGTGGGACTGGAAGAGGAATACGGCAACATGCACAAGGCCATGCTGGTCGTGCGCAAGTTGCGCAAGAGCTACGGCATCCTGCCTGTCGTGAAACAGATCGACACGCTGGCCGCCGAGTATCCGGCACAGACCAATTACCTCTATGTCACCTACGCTGGTACGGCCTCTGACATCACATTCACCAATGATCACCGCAGCGTGATCGTGCTCGGTTCGGGTGCCTACCGCATCGGCTCGTCAGTAGAGTTCGACTGGTGCGGCGTACAGGCCTTGAACACCATCCGTCGCCAGGGCTACCGCTCCATCATGATCAACTACAACCCGGAGACCGTGTCGACCGACTACGACATGTGCGACCGTCTCTACTTCGATGAGTTGACCTTCGAGCGCGTGATGGACATCATTGAGATGGAGGCACCCCATGGTGTCATCGTCTCCACCGGTGGACAGATTCCTAACAACCTGGCCATGTATCTCGACCAGGAGAACGTGCCCATCCTCGGCACCTCAGCCAAGGACATCGACAATGCAGAGGACCGTGCGAAGTTCTCCGCCATGCTCACACGCAACCATATCAATCAGCCTGAATGGAGCGCACTGACCTCCATGGACGACATTGATAAGTTTGTCACCCGTGTCGGCTTCCCCGTCCTGGTACGTCCGAGCTACGTGCTCTCCGGTGCTGCCATGAACATCTGCTCCAATAAGGAGGAGCTGGAGCGCTTCCTCCAGCTGGCCGCCAACGTGAGCGAGGACCACCCTGTCGTGGTTTCCAAGTTCATCGAGCATGCCAAGGAGATCGAGTTCGACGCCGTGGCACGTCAAGGCGAGGTCCTGGCCTATGCCATCTCCGAGCACATCGAGTTTGCCGGTGTTCACTCGGGTGATGCCACGATCGAGTTCCCGCCGCAGAAGCTGTATGTGGAGACCGTTCGCCGTATCAAGCGCGTGAGCCGTCAGATCGCCAAGGAGCTGCATATCTCCGGACCTTTCAATATCCAATACATGGCACGCGAGAACGACATCCTCGTCATCGAGTGCAACCTCCGTGCATCACGCTCATTCCCCTTCGTGTCGAAAGTGCTGAAGCTCAACCTCATCGACCTGGCAACGAAGGTCATGCTGGGCGTGCCTGTGGAGAAGCCTTCAAAGAATCTCTTCGATCTCGACTACGTGGGTATCAAGGCCAGCCAGTTCTCTTTCAACCGTCTGCAGAAGGCCGACCCCGTGCTCGGCGTAGACATGAGCTCTACGGGTGAGGTAGGCTGTCTGGGTGATGACACCAACCAGGCGCTCATCAAGAGCATGCTCTCCGTAGGCCAGCGTATCCCCGAGCACACCGTACTGCTCTCTACCGGCGGCGCCAAGCAGAAAGCCGATATGCTCGATGCAGCCAAGCAGCTCATCCAGCATGGCTATCAGATCTACGCTACCACCGGCACGGCACGCTACCTGACCGACAATGGCATAGAAAACACGCTCGTACACTGGCCCTCTGAGGAAGGTCAGGAGCCGCAGGCGCTCACCCTGCTCCATGAGCACAAGATCGACATGGTAGTGAACATTCCGAAGGATCTCACCGCTCATGAACTGAGCAATGGCTACAAGATACGTCGTGCGGCCATCGACCTCAACATTCCCTTGATCACCAACTCCCGACTGGCTTCCGCCTTCATCAACGCCTTCTGCACGCTGAAGCCCGAGGACATCGACATCAAGGCTTGGGGTGAGTACTAAGCACTGATTAGACTTACAAATAAGACGGATGACAGATGGCCCATCACCAGGATGGGTAGTCTGTCATCTTTCTTCTTTATAAGGCACATACCAATCCCAACGTTTCTCCACCTTTTATTCATCTATGGATCGTTCACGTTCTATCGGTTTCGTAGAGGCGGCCGTGTCCTCAGCCTCTTTCGGTCTGATACCCCTTTTCACACTTCCCGTATTGTCAGCCGGCATGTCCATGCCGTCACTGCTCGTCTACCGCTATATCGTAGCGTGCGTGATCATGCTCGCCATTCTCGCCATGCAGCGTACACGGCTGCGCATCCGTTACGGCGAGATGCTCCGCATAGCCTGGCTTGCCCTCCTCTACGATGGTAGTGCCGTCTTCCTGTTCAGCGGCTATGCCTATCTGCCCAGCGGCGTGGCGACAGCCCTGCTGTTCACCTATCCCATCTGGACCAGCCTCGCAGAGACGCTCGTCTTCCATGAACGGGCTTCGTGGGCCACTGCCGTCGCCATCATCCTTGCTGTCACGGGCGTCGGACTGCTGTCGGGACTGTTCACCTATCTCTTTGGCGGAACGGCACACACCCTCTCGCTATACAACATCCTGATGGGACTGTGCATGGAATTCATATCGGCCCTTTCCTACGCTTTCTACATGGTGAGCATGCACCACATGAAAGTAAGGAAGATGGGATCACTGAAGCTCACGTTCTGGGTGTTCTTCTTCGGCATGCTCATCCTCGCCCTTTGGTGCTACTTCACGGAGGGGCGCTTCCATCCCATCGTCACGCAAGACCCTTCCGCACTTTCCACCGCCGGCATGCTGTTCAACATCTTCATGCTCGGACTGCTGCCCACGGCAATCAGCAACATATCCCTTACCATGGGCATCAAGCACATCGGAAGCACCCTATGCGCCATCTTAGGTGCCTTCGAGCCGCTCACGGCCATGACGATAGGCATTCTCGTCTTCCATGAGCCGTTCACCCTGACGGTAGCTGTCGGCTTCCTGCTCATCGTCGCAGCCGTCGTCCTGCTCATCCTGAAAGGTACCCCCGCCGGAAACGGCGATAGATGACATCCATTCCATCACGTCATTCCCATGAGACCATTCCCTATGACACACCATCATATCTTCAGCCGCCGGCCGATTCTTCCGGTTCTTATGGCCATTGCCCTGGCCCTCCTTCCCCGCTACGGCCAGGCACAGACCCAGGCTGTCGACAGTACAGCCAAGACGTCACCCATTGTCCGCATAGCCGGCATCGGCGTGCCTCTGATCGCCGAGGGACTCCTCGTCAAGGACGAGGACAAGGGATTCCGGCAACTGCGCAATCATTATGCGTCGGATTTCCACTCGTCCTTCGACAACTACCTGCGCTATCTCCCGGCCGCCGTCCTGTTGGGAATGAAGGTCGGTGGAGTGGAAAGCCGGAGTTCCTGGGGACGGATGCTCACCAGCGACGCCTTCTCAACAGCCATCATGGGCGCAGCGGTTTTCTCTGTGAAGCACATCGTTCACAGGACACGCCCCGACGGATCCGACCGTGAGAGCTTTCCCTCCGGTCATACGGCAGCGGCTTTCATGACGGCCACCATGCTCAATAAGGAGTACGGACACCTCAGCCCGTGGGTGGGCATCGGAGCATATACCGTGGCGACAGGTACTGCCGTCATGCGCATGGCCAACAACAAGCATTGGTTCAGCGATGTCATCACGGGAGCCGGCATCGGCATCATCAGCACAGAGATGGGATATTATCTTGCTGACCTCATCTTCAAGGACCGGGGCATTACCCGGCATCCTGACACTGATCTTTTCTACCGCGACGACCGCCCATCCTTTGCCGGTGTCTACGTCGGATTCGGCTTGCCACTCTCTGACTATAGGATGAAGAACGGGGCTACCTATAACACCACCACAGGCAATACCATCGGCGCGGAGGCCGCATGGTTCTTCAATCCCTATCTCGGCATAGGTGGCCGCTTCCTGCTGTCCAACACCGGTCTCATGACCGGCGATGACACGGCGGAGAAAAGCTATCTCGACTATTACTCCATCACTGCAGGCCCTTACTTCTCCTATCCTCTCACCTCCCGATTGCTGCTGGGTAGCCATCTCGTGGCAGGACAGGCCCACTATGGCAGCCTCAGCGTTGAGGGCCTCACCCAGCCGGCTGCCAACCGGTTCACCGCCGGCACAGGTTGCTCCATCGCCTTTCGCGCACATCGCCATTTCACCTTCCGGCTCTTCCTCGACTACAATCTCTACGGTCCCCAGGACCATGGCGGCCCGTGGCTCCACACACTCACGCCCGGTACGTCCTTTGCCGCCACGCTATGACAGCGGGACGACCGTTGTGGCCCGACACACCGGTAATATCCTCAAAGGTAACTGCAAGGACTGACAAGCACGTCAAGCATACCACCCACCACTGCCTGCCATACTAGAACGACTGTCAACCATCCAATAGTATTCATCCCATTTATACACCACCCATGAACACCATCACCCTACACCAGCTCCAATGCGAATATGCCACCGGCACGTCGCCCCGAGTAACCTATCTGCTGACCCCTATCGCCGTCGACGGTGCCACCATTGACCGGTGGGCAAAAGAGTACGACACCTATATGGTCGTGATCAGCGGAACGGACTGGAACACGGACATGACTCCCTGGCAGGCACCCAATGTGAAAAGCAAGTATCCCGATTTCGCCGGAGGCGCACCGCAGTTCATGACGCGCCTTGCCGACACCATGGCACAGATGGAACAGATGTTCGGGCTCACCCAACCCATAGAACGGACGCTCATCGGTACCTCACTCTCCGGCCTCTTCGCCACCTGGGCGTGGCTTACCGGAGACCTGTTCCGTGACATTGTCTGCCTCTCCGGATCATTCTGGTATCCCGGCTTCATCCAATGGCTTCAGCACCTCGACATCCCCCACAAGGAAGGACGTGCCTACTTTTCCCTCGGCGATCAGGAGAAGCGCAGCCGTAATCCGCTCTTTGCCTCCATCGACCAACGTACAGGCGAAGTGATGCCACTGCTCCGCAAGGCCGGCATCCGCCTCTTCTTTGAGACCGTGCCCGGTGCTCATCATGGTGGAATGGTGGAACGCATCGACAAAGGACTGACATGGCTGAACCGTGATGTTTCGAAAGCATAAGCCAACGGCCGAACAGCAGGACAGCTTAAAAACGACATCAAGGATTGGCAGGAGTAGACCATCCATCCGGTCTTTAGACTGCAAACATTCATTTCATGATCCTTTTCGACATCTTCCGTCCTCTTGCCGGCCTCCCGCTCACCTTGTCACGACGTTTCGACAAAGGTGACAGACCGTCCGACAGGAGTGGCAAGTCACTCGAATCTCTAATGAGTCATCGGAACTAAAGAAGGAATGATTCCTGACATAAGCAAGAAGTCCCGGATCGCTTATGTCACTATGGCTGGCAGGTTAGACTTGGCCCAGCCCTAAAGCAAAAGCTTTTAATGCCTTAATCCGCCTTTATTTCTAAGAACCTTATCCGTCCCGGTATTTATGCGGATTTTCGCCTATGTTGCAGAATTATATATTCAAAGGCCGATGATTATATCATCAAGGATCGGTGATAATATGATCATCGGCCTCTAAAGCCATATTACTTTTTTCGGGCACATAAAAGCCTTAACCTACTTATATATGTTTCCACTTTGTCCTCACCGCACGACAAGGACAGAATCCATCCGCCTGAAGGCGTTCCTAAAAATACAAGTGAAAAACTTAATTGCACCATTTTTTATTTATACGCCATCATCCCAGACAGACGAATGCCTTTGGCATAGGCCCATTCTGACACAATGCGTCCGGAAGGGCTCAGGGATGGACCGACATTGAAAAAGGAAGTCGGCATCCGTCAGTGTATGTTCAGAAGAAAACCCAAAAGACACCCAACCTCACCGAATGTCATCCTTGTTTCATGAAGTCCTATAAGCACGATCGGTCAACGCCACATTATTTCATCTCGATTCCGTCGAACTCACGCTATTGTACGGACACCTCGGCAAAGGTACGAAATCCTTTGAAACTCCAATGACCGAATGGGACTTAGCAATGACCCCAGACGAGTCCCCCATCTGCCAATATGCGCATGTTCCACATAATGACCGACACCTCCCCCCTATCCGGATGACAGACGACCTCCGGACAGAAAAGAAATATAACTCAAATACGGACCAGTTCTAAAAAGACAGATACGCAACGGACACCCATTACGACCTTCTATACTATGAAGGTTGGCTGATCGTCCATGCTGTCTGCTGCGGAATATTCGAAGCCCTCATGACTAAAGGAGAGAAGATCGTGCGGATCTGTCAGCCGGTTACGGAGGATATACCGCGTCATGGCGCCACGACAGCTCTTGGCATATACGGACACTGCCGTCAGCCGCCCTCTTCGCTCCATCAAGAAACGCGGCTGGACGACATGCACGGATTCCGTCACACGCTTCCAGTCGAACAGGCGCTCCATCTCCGCCGTAGCCAGATGCACCAAGACGCCGTCATCGGCAAGGACACTGTCGATAAGCACGTCCGTAAGGCGCGGCCGCCAATATTCAAAAAGCGTAGGCTCCATCTTACGCGTCGCCTTCACCTGCATGGCGGCAGCCGTCGTCTCCAGCCGTACATTCCCTTCCATTCGATAAGGGTGTACCTGGTCGAGCGGACGCAGCAGGCCATAAAGGAAACTGGTGATCCAGAGATGATGTTGGGCATGGTGCAGATCGTCGTCGCTGAGCGACAGGGCGTCCAGGCTGCGATAAGCCTGTCCGTTATAACCGAAAATGGCAGGAAGCGTTGCCGACGGATCGGTGAACCGCTGGTAACGCTGCATGCACTCTACTGCAATCTTGCTACTGCAATGAAACATCTCGCAAAGCTCATCCACAGAGCGCGCCACCATCTCCAGTGCTATATGCTGCGCTTCCTGCTCGAAAAGCGGACGAGAAACCATATCGACAGGACGGGCTGCCCGTTCCCTCATCGTCTTGGCACAAGCCAAAAGTATCTGCATGACTGTTCAGTATATCTTCAAAAACATTTTTTCATCCTGCCGTCTGCCGCCCGGGCACTTCCGACACGGCAGACAGCCGGCAAACGGATTCTATCGGGTACCTTTCCGCAACTTCCAATTATCCTTCACGTAATCGCTGGGATAATGGGTAGCCGGATAGACAGTGCCGCCCCGCTCACGGATCCACGTATCAAACTCACGCTTCCCTTCCTTCAGGACGATCACTCTTGCTCCATTGCGCAGGTGATTGTATTCCGTGTTGCCACCGGAGAAGCGGCAATATCCCAGGAGGACGCCATAATACATCACGCTATAGTCATTGTCATGGTCATGACCGCAGAAGACACCCATCACGTCGCCCGCCTCCTTCATCTGGGCAAACATTCCCGAATTGAGGCTCGGCACATGACTGGTCTCCTCACGTATGCCATAGAGCGGAGACTCCATGGCAAGCACGGCTGCCCGGTATTCCGGGAGCGGATAATGCATGAAGGCAATGGCCGGCAGCACCTTGCCGCCATTAGCCGTCTTGTATTTTGCCGCCTGATCACGATACCACGACAGCTGACGCCACGTGAACCACTGGTAGCCTCCCACTCCCTTCATCTTCGAATAAGAATAAGCCTGTATGCCATAGACCAACGCGGCAGGCTTTGTCCCCGTAGACCCCAGGATCGGCAATACATAGTCGAAATTGGATCCCTGACGGGGAGGCATCACGCTGTGGGCTCCTTTCTGCATCATGTCATAAAGCGTAGTAAGAGGTGTCTGCTGTTCACCGTCATGATTGCCGAAGATCATACAATAAGGTACACCCAAGCTCTCGAAGATGCTCAACACCCGGGCCAGGCAGGTAGAGCCCGGCGCCTTATAGATGATGTCGCCCGACACCATCACCAGATCGGGCTTCTCCGCAGCCACCACCTCGCGGATGTTCTGTTCCGCCTGATCTGACAGAGGATTGCCATACTGATAGTGTATGTCCGAGAATTGTACGATCTTAAACACCCCATTACGAAAGCGCAGTGTCTTGTTTACCGCCTGTGTACGGGCTGACGTCTGAGGGGTCGCCTGCGATGCCGACTGTGAACGGGCTGACACATTCATCACCGCACACAACGACAAGACGATCATTGCCATGTGTTTCCAAATTCTCTTCATAACCTACAAAAACTAATAAACCATAACAATAGCAAAGATAGAAAATGTTATTCACTTATGCAACAAACAAACAAAAATAATCCGTAACTTTGCAAGTATAAATTGTAAAAGCACGACATGACGAAAATCACGATGATGGGCACAGGCAATGCCCTTGCAACAAAATGCTATAACACTTGTTTCGTAATGGATAACGGCAAAGACAAGCTGCTCGTCGACGCCGGCGGAGGCAACGGCATCCTGACCCGGCTGGAACAGGCACACATCAGTGCCGGCGACATCCACGACATCTATATCACCCACGCACACACCGACCATCTCCTCGGAGCCATCTGGATGGTGCGCGTGTTCATACAGCGCCATCTCAATGCGACCTATCAGGGGCATCTCAATGTATGGAGCCACGAGAAGGTGCTGCGTATCCTCGACTTCAACCTAAGGAACATGCTCACGGAAAGGCAATACAAAGAGATCGGCAACTGTGTGTTCTTCCACGAAGTGAAAGCCGGGGATGAGATCGACTGTGCCTCCTTCCATCTTCAGGTCTTCGACATCCTCTCAACGAAGGAAAGGCAATTCGGCTTCATCACGGTCGTCGACGGCAAGCGGATCGCCTGTCTCGGCGACGAGCCCGTCCATCCCGACAATGAGACGCTGGTCAGCAAGGCCGACTACCTGATGTGCGAGGCTTTCTGCCTCTATGCCGACCGCGACCGCTTCCATCCTTATGAGAAGCATCACTCCACCGTACAGGACGCCGCAAGACTGGCCGAACGGCTCGGCGTACCCAACCTCATCCTGTATCATACGGAAGACAAGACGCTGCCGGTTCGCAAACAGACATATACGGCAGAGGCTGTCGCCAACTACCATGGTCGCGTGTTCGTTCCCGACGACCTGGAGGAAATCGAGATATGAACGCTCCTCGCCTCCGCCCCACCCTTCCCTCAACCGCGCGACAGCCGTCACCCAAGCGGGTAATCAAGTAAATAATGGACGATTCTTGAAAAAAGATGTCCTTTTTCTTTGCTGTCCAAGGAAAAATGACTACCTTTGCAGTCGCTTACAAAGAGTGAGCGCAGACGAATAGGGGCGTAGCCCAGCTGGTTTAGAGCGCTGCAGTCACATTGCAGAGGTCATCGGTTCGAGCCCGATCGTCCCTACACAGAAAAGAGAAGTCATCCCGGCTTCTCTTTTTTGCGTTATATGAGTCAACCCTAAAAATCAAGCGAACATGCCCATCATAGAAATCCAAGACATTCACGATCCGCAGGTCCGGATGTTCACCTCCATGACAGAAGCCCAGCTGCGTCAGGAGAAAGAAGAAGGCGAAGGCATCTTCATCGCCGAAAGCCCCAAGGTGATCCATGTGGCACTCAACGCCGGCTACGAGCCCCTGGCCCTGCTCTGTGAGAGGAAGCATATCCAAGGCGACGCTGCCGGCATCATCGACCGTTGCCGGCAGCGATGGGACGCACGGCATCACGACGATCCGGACGGATTCCCCGTCTATACCGGTGACCGCGACACCCTGACCGGCATCACCGGCTACAAACTGACTCGCGGCGTTCTATGCGCCATGCGCCGGCAACCGCTCCCAACAGTGGAAGATGTCGTGCTGCGTGCGCGACGGATAGTAGTCATCGACGGCGTAGTCGACACCACCAATATCGGAGGCATCTTCCGGTCCGCCGCCGCATTGGGAATAGATGCCGTCCTGCTGACCCGCAACAGCTGCGACCCTCTCAACAGACGTGCCATCAGAGTGTCGATGGGCAACATCTTCCTCATTCCATGGACCTGGCTCAACGGATCGCTGGAGACGTTGCATGAGCTGGGATTCAAGACCGTCGCCATGGCCTTGACCGACAAAAGCATCGCATTGGATGATCCCGACCTGAACAAAGAGCCGCGCCTGGCCATCGTCATGGGTACGGAAGGCGACGGACTGCCTCAAGAGGCGATAGATGCCTGCGACTACACGGTACGGATCCCCATGGCCTACGGCGTCGACTCGCTCAACGTCAATGCCGCTGCAGCCGTAGCCTTCTGGCAACTAAGAATAAAATGACCTGCAACTGAGATACGGGCGGAGACTGCCCCATACACACCGGCCGTCTCCCACCCCTTTGCCATATACCTTATTATTATACTAAATTTGTTTCAAAAATAGGTAGTGTTTCACAGAGTGCATCTGAATTAAGTCTGCCTTAGGGGTGATGATGCAAGGTTAATGGATAATTTTATATCTTATGCCAAAATCATTATTTTTTTGTTTATCCGGCCAACAAGACAGACTCTGCAGGCGAGCCACTCTTCAGCAATTAATTACTTGATTTTAAACCCAATGGTAACTGACCTTTTCCGATTTTACTAGACTCTTTCCCTCTTCATGAACAGAAACAGTAGACACCTTGCGGAAAGCCGTCCTAAAAAAGTAGACTGTCGGGCAAAGGTCGTACTGTTTTTCCTTACGGTTTCCGGATTCCGATTCGTAGGGTATCGCCATCGTTTCTTGATCCTCCGTGGTGCGAACTCCTCAATACCTTACGATATTGATAGTCAGTCAAATAATATTTATGGGCGGAATCGACTGAAAGACCTCAATAACGATTGTTGGTTAGTTGAAGTAGTGAATCTGTCATTCTTTATTTCTGCTTGTTTCATTCCTCTTTTTCGATAATTATGCTTATTTTTGTGTGTGAAAACAATCTCTCATGGAGAACAGAATTGCTTATAGACGCAAGAACAAAGTTTAGAAAAACAGTACGGAGCTTTAAATAGCGATGTATGAAGAATGGGAGAAAGATGGGCACAAGTCCCGAACTTTTTGGTTCGATGCACGTAACTGCAAGCATATCAGTAAGATATAAACGCTTGCAGGACTAGAAGGTATGGCCTTTAATGACGTGAGGTCATATATGATGGATATATGTGTTCATTGAGAATAGCTTGTCGTTAAGTATAGGTTTAAATTTTGATTAATAAGAACGAAGATATATGAGGGCACCGAAGCAATTCAATAATATAACGGAGCGTGTCATTGATGATTTGAAACAGGTCTTATCGTCAGGTAATAGTCAGATTTCTATTGCAGCAGCCAGTTTCTCTATTTATGCCTATGAGGCGTTGAAAGAAGAACTGGAGAAGGTTGATAGCGTAAATTTCATTTTTACCTCACCGACATTTAATACTGACAAGACCGAAAAGCAAAAAAGGGAATTCTATATACCGAAACTGAATCGGGAAAGAAGCCTTTTCGGTTCTGATTTTGAGATAAGGCTTCGTAATCAGCTTACACAGCGGGCCATAGCCAGAGAATGTGCGGACTGGATTCGTAGAAAAGCACGGTTCAAGACAAACATTACTCACGGTTCTATGAATTCCTTCATAAACATAAAAGACGGGGATGAGACCTATACCTATATGCCTTTCAATGAGTTTACAACGACAGAACTTGGACTAGACAGGGGAAACAATATCTGTCCGATGGTAGTAGGTATGCCCGGACATAGCTCAACAGACATGTTCTTGAAGAATTTTGCTGAGCTTTGGAAGGACAAGGAGAAATTTCAGGACGTGACAGATAAGGTCATAGAAAACATAGAGACTGTTTATAAGGAAAATGCCCCGGCGTTTATCTATTTCATCACATTGTATAATATCTTCAATGAATTCTTAGAAGATATCAGTGAGGATGTGTTGCCCAATGAGGCTACGGGATTCAAAAGCAGTGTGATATGGAATAAGCTGTATAATTTTCAGCGCGATGCAGCATTGGCCATCATCAACAAGTTGGAAAAATACAATGGGTGTATTCTTGCTGACAGCGTGGGATTAGGTAAGACATTCACGGCACTTGCCGTGATTAAATATTATGAAAACCGAAACAGGAATGTGTTGGTGCTCTGTCCCAAAAAACTGAATGACAACTGGCAGACATTCCGTTCCAACTATAAGAACAATCCTATCTTGGCTGATCGCTTGCGTTACGATATATTGTTTCATTCCGACTTGTCAAGGGATAAAGGCCTGAGTAACGGCCTTGATCTGGAACGTGTCAATTGGGGAAACTATGATTTGATAGTTATAGACGAGAGCCATAATTTCCGTAATGGTGGCCGGTTTGACAATGATGATGAAGATGATGATTTCAAGGAAAACCGATATGCAAGGCTGATGAACAAGGTCATACGCAGTGGTGTAAAGACGAAGGTACTTATGCTTTCGGCCACTCCTGTTAACAACCGGTTCAGTGATTTGAAGAATCAGTTGCAACTTGCATACGAAGGAAGGGCAGAGAATATCAATGGCTTGCTTAATACGGGTAAGAGCATAGACGGTATATTCCGGGATGCTCAGACAGCTTATTCAAAATGGGCAAAGCTCCCATCGGAAAGAAGGACGACAGAGAAGCTGGTAGATTCTTTGAGCTATGATTTCTTCCAGTTGCTTGATGCCGTTACCATTGCCAGAAGCCGTAGCCATATTATCAAATATTATAATACAAACGATGTCGGCAAATTCCCTAAACGTCTGCCGCCTATATCACGAAGGCCGAAACTGACCGACTTGACTGATGCCATAACATTCAGCGACATTGCCACACAGTTGGATAAACTGAATCTTTCGATATATACACCTTCTTTATTTATATTCGACAGTGTAAAGGACAACTATGGCATTGATTTCCAAGGAGAAGGACTCACCATTGACGGCCGAGAAAAGGGCATCCGGAAACTGATGGCCATCAACTTGCTGAAGCGTTTGGAAAGTAGCGTGAACTCTTTTCGTCTGACTTTGACCAGAATACATGATTTTATCAAGGACTCCATTGATGCAATTGACAAATTTCAAGAAAGCGGTCGTGGAACAATTGATATAACTGAGTTTTCAGAAGACCTGGATACGGAAGATGCAGAGAACGATCCTTTCGTAGGACGTAAATCAAAAATCAATCTCCGAGACATGGATTATGTAAGGTGGAGACGTGATCTGAAGGCAGATTTGGAAGTATTGGAATATCTTATTAGCAAGCTAAGAGATATTACACCTCAACACGATGCTAAACTGCAACAACTGGTGGCAGACCTGAAGCATAAGTTTGAACATCCAATAAACGGCAGTAATAGAAAGGTACTGATATTTACCGCCTTTGCTGATACGGCCAACTATCTGTACGACCAGCTTTCCGGTCGCATCCTGGACGACTGTGGGCTGCATACAGCCTTAATAACCGGTAGCACGGAGGGTAAATGTACCTTACCCAAACTGAGATGCACGTTCAATGACATACTGACTTATTTCTCACCGCTGTCAAAAGACCGTGATGCCATTCACCCGAACGATACGAGAGAAATTGATGTGTTGATTGCCACAGACTGTATCAGTGAGGGACAGAATTTGCAGGATTGCGATTATCTGATTAACTATGACATACATTGGAATCCGGTACGCATCATTCAGCGCTTCGGGCGTATAGACCGTATCGGAAGCAAGAACGATGTGATTCAGTTGGTGAACTATTGGCCGGATATGGAGCTGGATGAATACATCAAGCTGAAAGGTAAAGTAGAAAGTAGGATGAAGGCAACTGTCATCACTAGTACGGGTGGTGATAACCTCCTTTCTGACAATGAAAAATGTGATTTGCAGTATCGACTTAATCAATTGAAGAAGTTGCAAAATGAGGTGATAGATATTGAAGACATGGATACCGGTGTCAATATCATGGATTTGGGGCTGAATGAATTCCGTTTGGATTTACTTGCCAATCTGAAAGAACATCCCAATATGGATTTGACACCTTTTGGCATGAGTGCCGTAGTCAGTGCATCCGAACTGGTAGAGCCGGGTGTCATCTATGTGCTGAAGAACAAAAACAATGGTGTGAATATCGACCACTCTAATTTGCTGCATCCGTTCTATATGGTTTATATTTCACACACCGGAGCAGTCATCTGTGACCATCTTTCTCCTAAAAAATTGCTCGACAAGATGCGTTATGCCTGTAAGGACAAGACCGTACCGGATATGGCACTATGTAAGCAGTTTAACAAGGAAACACGTGATGGAAAGTATATGCGTCATTACAGCAACTTGTTGCAGTCGGCCATCGAAAGTATCATCACAGTCAAGGAAAAAAGTGATATAGACGACTTTCTGAATGGCGTGCAGGGCAATTTGTTTGCTGGTGAGATACGTGGTTTGGATGATTTTGAGTTAATTTGTTTTCTGGTAATCAAGTAAATAGCCTATGTACGGTCTTCCCCTATCTACCGAACGGAAACAGCAGTTGCCCAAGAAGGCAATCTATGCGAAGTTTGAATGGAAACCTGCACAGCGGGAACATTTCGATGCCGACATTGCACGCATCGACATCGTGGCGGTGGTCTCACCGGGCACGGTGCCGGGGCTTGGCGAGGGCGTTGTCGTGAAAGAGTTTTATCTGCTTGCGGTGCAGCTGAAGCGCAGGGAGTATGACATTCAGAACATTGCGCAGCTCACAAAACTCATCCCGCAAAATATGGTCTTTGCCCTTCAATACGATAATCGGACGCAATTTGCTGTCTTCCATACGAAATTGTTCACGTCGGCCTGGCAGCCCACAGAAGAAGCCGTTTTGCCGTTGTCGGGGTTGAGCCTCGATGCTGTTTGGGAGAATATTGTAAAAGGTATCGGACAAATTAAAGTAGCTGATGGCCATACGCTAGTCGAACAGATAGTCGATGATGACCAACGGGTCAAGTTGCTTGCCCGAATAGCAACACTCGAGCGCAAAATGGCGAATGAAAAGCAGCCTCGCCGTAAGCGGGAATACTTTGAACAGATTAAGAAACTAAAAGGATTGATATAATGGATATACAGGAATTTATAACGGAGTCAATTAAACAAATTACTTTAGGAGTTTCAAGTGCAAATGAGGCAATAGAACTCTATGGGGCTTTATTGCCAGATACGAGTTGTGCTTTAAGTCGTGAAAATATGCAATATTACCAAGAAGATGGAGTAGCGCGTATAATAACAGAAGTAAATTTTGATATTGCAGTTACCGTAGTTCAAAATGAAACGACCTCTGCTGGCGGAGGGATCAAAGTTTGCGGAGTGAACTTAGGTGCAGATAGTTCAAATAACAATTCTAATCAAACGTCAAGTAGAGTGCAATTTAAATTGAATTTAGTATTACCACCAACAAATAGCGTTAAATATAATGGACAAACTGAAAATGCAGAGCCTTGATGTGGTAGGCTCCAACATAAAGAAGATACAGCAGTTGTTCCCGAACTGTGTGACGGAACGGTTGGGCAAGGACGGCAAGCCCGAGTTGGCTATCGATTTTGAAAAGTTGCAGGCCGAATTGTCAAACGAGATTGTTGGCGAAGGCGAGGAACGCTATCAGTTTACCTGGCCCGACAAGCGTGCGGCTAATCGACTGGCCAATACACCCACGACGATGACCTTGCGTCCTTGTCGCGAAGAAAGTGTGGACTTTGACCATACGCAGAACCTCTATATCGAGGGCGATAACCTCGATGTGCTGAAAGCGTTGCGCGAAACCTATCTGGGTAAGGTGAAGATGATTTATATCGACCCGCCTTACAACACTGGCAATGATTTTGTCTATAATGACGATTTTGCGCAGAGTCGTGATGAATTTGAAGAGACCAGTGGACTGTTTGATGAAAACGGAAATCAGACCATAGATCCAATGCAGCGTAATACTGAGAGTAATGGCCGTTTCCATACCGATTGGCTAAATATGATTTATCCCCGTTTGAAAGTGGCTAAGGATTTATTATCACAAGAAGGATTGGTTTTTATAAGTATTGGTTCTACTGAATTGAGTAATTTGATTAAAATTTGTGATGAAATTTTTGGTTACACAAATCAAGCAGGATTAGTTAGCCGACAAATGAAAACAGGTAATAATCAAGGGAAATTTTTTACACAAAATACGGATTACATTGTTGTATATGCTAAGAACGCTATTTCAGCAACTGTCCTTAAAGATGAAATAAGTGCAGATTTAATTGAAAAAGTTTATAATAAAGTTCAGAAACAAGGGGAACGGAAAGGTGAGAAATATCGTACAATGGGGTTATTTCAGGCTTCTTTAAAACATGGAGGATCAACATATCCAATAATTTGCCCAGATGGAGAAGAGGTAATACCTCCAAAAGGCCTTCCGTGGAGATGGAATAATGATAGATTTAATAGAGGCTTAAAAGATGATGAAATTATTTTTATTAAATCCAAAAATACCCCATTAATTAATTTCCATACTAAGGAAAAGGCTCAATGGAATATCTATACAAAAATATGGTTAAATTCTCGATTAGAAGAAGGGCAACTGCCATCCGATTTAATAGTTAAATTTGAAAATAGGCATGCCGCAAAGGAACTTATCGATATAAATATACCTTTTGATTTTCCTAAACCTATTAATTTAATAAAATATTTGATAAGTTTAATACCAGATCATGAATTTATTATTCTTGATTTCTTCTCAGGTTCTGCCACAACAGCCCATGCCGTAATGCAACTCAATGCCGAAGATGGAGGTAACCGCAAGTTTATTATGGTGCAGTTGCCTGAAAAGACCGATGAAAAGAGTGAGGCTTACAAAGCTGGATACAAAAATATTTGCGAGATAGGCAAGGAACGCATCCGTCGCGCGGGTAAGAAGATAAAAGAAGATAATAAAGACAAAGAAGGTATAGAAAAGCTCGACACAGGATTCCGAGTGTTGAAACTTGACACGTCAAACATGGAAGAGGTGTATTACACACCGCAGGAATTTACAACGCAATCGCTGTTCAACGAAAACGTGAAGGTCGACCGTACTGGTGAAGATCTGCTTTTCCAGGTGATGCTCGACCTTGGCATAGAGCTTTCGGCTAAAATTGAAACAAAACAGATAGCAGGTAAAACAGTCTACTTGGTAGACGACTATTATCTGATAGCTTGTTTTGACCGCGATGTGACTGAAACTACTATAACGGAAATAGCTAAACTGCATCCTGTATATTTTGTCATGCGTGATGCCTCGGCCGCCAACGACAATGTGATTGACAATTTCGATCAATTGTTTGAAGCATACAGCAAAGATACGGTAAGAAAAATCTTGTAATCAGAAAGAATATAAAAATGGAAGAGAACAAGATTATTATTTATACCTCCATTGACGGACAGACCAAGATTGATGTTAGGCTTGAAGATGAAACCTTATGGCTTACACAAGCGCAGATGTGTGAACTGTATCAGACCAGTAAATCGAATGTAAGTGAGCATATAAAGCATATTTTTGACGAGGGGGAATTAGACGAAGAGTCAGTTGTTCGGAAAATCCGAACAACTGCTTCGGATGGAAAATCATATAACACCACATTCTATAATCTGGATATGATTATAGCATTGGGATACCGCATTAAGTCTGTGATAGCTACTCGCTTTCGGCAGTGGGCTACACAACGGCTAAAAGAATATATGATAAAAGGCTTTACTCTGGATGATGACCGGTTGAAAAAATTGGGTGGCGGTGGCTATTGGAAGGAATTGCTGGAACGCATCAGAGATATTCGTACTACCGAAAAGGTCTTTTATCGACAGGTGCTTGAAATCTATGCTACAAGTATAGATTATGATCCTCGTGCTTCAGTAAGTCAGGAATTTTTCAAGAAAGTGCAGAATAAGATTCATTATGCGGTTCACGGACATACGGCAGCAGAACTGATTGTGGAACGGGCAGATGCAGAAAAGGATTTTATGGGACTGTTGACTTTTAAAGGGACACATCCTACATTGGTTGAAGCCAAGACAGCCAAAAACTATTTGAATGAAAAGGAACTTCGCGCGATGGGACAGCTTGTTTCTGGATATTTGGATTTTGCAGAGCGTCAGGCTGAGCGAGAACAGCCGATGACGATGAATGATTGGGCTGAATATCTGGATCGGATTCTTACGATGTCAGGAGAACAACTTTTGCAAGGTTCCGGTAGTGTTTCACATACTGAGGCAATGGAACATGCTACCAATGAATACCGTAAATATAAGCAGCGCACCATAAGCGATGTAGAGCAGGATTATCTGGATGCTATCAAGGCTATCGATAATTTTGGTAAAAAAGGTAAGAGAGGTTAAATGGAAAATTTTTCAATATGAAATTCAAGTTCAAGATACAACAATATCAGACGGATGCCGTAGAAAATACGGTTGCGGTATTTCGTGGGCAGCCGTCACATTCTATGTCGACCTATCGCAGGGACTTGGGAACTTACAAAGAACAAAGGATAACATACAATGATGAAGAGACCGGTTATGGTAACCACCGTCTGGAGCTGGATGCTCAGACGATACTTGCAAATATCCGTTCCATACAGAATTTATACGATATAACCCCTTCGGAAACTTTGGCCAAAGGAGTGGCACCTGTAAATCTGGATATAGAGATAGAGACAGGTACGGGCAAAACCTATGTCTATATCAAGACGATGTTTGAATTGAATAAGCAGTATGGTTGGAGTAAGTTTATTGTTATTGTGCCAAGCATAGCCATTCGTGAGGGCGTTGCCAAGAGTTTCACCATGCTGGAAGAACACTTCATGGAACTATATGGCAAAAAAGCACGTTGTTTTGTTTACGACAGCAGTAATCTGCAGAAGTTGGATAGTTTTTCGTCGGATTCGGGATTATGTGTGATGATTATCAACACACAGGCTTTTGCCGCTTCAATGAAAGAAGGCGGTAGAAGTAAGGATAGTCGTATTATATATTCCATACGTGATGAATTTGGAAGTCGCAGACCGATTGATGTTATAGCGGCCAACAATCCTATTGTCATTATGGATGAGCCGCAAAAGATGGAAGGCACAGCTACTCAGGCCGGTATCAAACGATTCAACCCGTTGTTCGTGCTTAACTATTCCGCAACACACAAAACCAAACACGACACGGTCTATGCGCTTGACGCATTGGACGCTTATCGTCAGAAATTGGTGAAACGTATTCATGTAAAAGGTTTTGAGGTGAAGAATCTGCGGGGTACAAGTGGCTATATGTATCTTGACAGTATCGAACTCTCACCCAAACGGCCACCCATGGCTCGCATTGAAATTGAAACAAAAACGGCATCGGGCGCCATCGTGCGGAAGACAAGGACTTTCGGTACTGGAGACAGTTTGCGTGAAGAATCTGGACTGGCCGAATATGAAGGTTTTACGCTGTCTGAAATCAACGTGAGTGGTTATGTAATATTCTTGAATGGCGTAACACTGCGGCGGGGAGAGGTGTTAGGAGACACAAACGAGCTGACGATGCAGCGCGTTCAGATAAGAGAAACAATTAAGTCTCACCTTGAGAAAGAACGGCAGTTGTTCAAGCGAGGAATCAAATGTCTGTCACTGTTCTTCATTGACGAAGTAGCCAAATATAAAAGTTATGATGAGGACGGAAACGAAGTGAAAGGGGTGTTCCAAAAAATATTTGAAGAGGAATATGCACGTTTGGTAAACAATGAGCTTGATATATGGGACGAAGAGTATAATGAATATCTGCGTCGTTTTACTCCTCAGGAAGTACATTGTGGCTATTTTTCTATAGATAAGTAGATGTTGAAAATTAGTTTATATCACGATTTTTGTGTAGTTTTGCATACA
>ERZ827043.645-NODE-645-length-42234-cov-119.143531_pt1 | contig 42234 bp, 32 predicted proteins | sample MGYA00519923_ERZ827043 | MGnify/ENA primary metagenome ERZ827043 (study PRJEB31778, sample SAMEA3449251) | human gut metagenome | biome: human gut; feature: human-associated habitat; material: faeces | place: United Kingdom | collected 2010/2012 ... | reverse complement strand
ACACTTTCTCTTTGCAGGAAGCCCTCGTTTCCTCGGTTTTCTGCTTTCATCACACCGACCTCCTTCCAGTCTTTACTTGAGACTTACGATTGTTCAGCCCTTCCCTTGAAAAAAAAAACTTTCAGGGTACTATGGCTTCGGCTGACTTCTTGCAGTTCGTTGTTACTGCGGCTTTCGGATTCTCCTACTTCCCGTCTGCAAGACCTCCCCGGGTAAGCGCAACAGCTTTCCTCCCACGTAACCGCCACATTTACCGCACGGGATTCGGGCAGCATTGGACTTCGTGTTGTCTAGCACACTCGTCCGTCCCTGTACGGCCTTCTATGTGATTTCTGTTCGTCGGTTCAGGAGTTTGCCCGCCAGCATTTTTCCCTGCTGACATCCGGCTTCCTTCAGATTTCACCTCACAATGGACACCCTTGCCTTCGGCTAACGCTTCCTACTGCCAAGCGCGTTGTGGTCTCTCACCACTTAGTTGTTGCTCTTGCCGGGCGCACATAGATGAACCGCTGCGCCTTGCCGTAAATGGCGGCACAGCGGTTCATCAACAAGGGCTTCGGCCCTTGCACTGCTTCGCAGCTATCCCTTTTTGAGAAGAACGAACGGAGCAAAGCACCGCACAAGGCGAGGGCATAACGGGAGGTGAAGGAATGCCCTGCCCCCATTTTGAAGTGTCTATCGTGAAACGCTCTGACGATAAGTCCGCCGTAGCAAGCGCGGCTTACCAGAGCGGAATGAATTTGTTTTCGGAATATCAGCAGAAATGGAAACGCTATGCCGATAAGCCCGGCGTACTTCACGCGGAAATTATGCTGCCAAAAAACGCTCCGGATGCTTACCGTGATCGGGCCACGTTATGGAACAGCGTGGAGAAAAAGGAAACGCAATGGAACGCCCAGCTTGCCCGCCGAGTGATCATGGCGTTGCCCATCGAAGTGCCAAAGGAACAATACCCTGAAATGGTAAGCGAATACTGCCAGAGGTATTTTGTGAACGAAGGCATGTGCTGCGACTTCGCCATCCACGACGAGGACAAAGAACCGCGCAATCCTCACGCGCACATTCTTCTGACGCTGCGCTCGTTGGATGAGCACGGAAAATGGCTGCCCAAATGCCGGAAGGTTTACGATCTCGACGGAAACGGCAACTGCATTCCGCTTCCCAACGGCGGTTGGAAAAGCCACCGGGAGAACGTAAATAACTGGAACGATCCGCAGAACTGCGAAACCTGGCGGCACGGTTGGGAGGAGATTCAGAACAAATATCTGGAACAGAACCAACGCCCGGAGCGGGTCGATTTGCGATCCTATCAGCGACAGGAAAAACCGCAGATTTCCACCGTTCATCTGGGCCGTGCTGTCAGCGCCATGGAAGCGCGTGGCGAGAAAACCTTTTTGGGTGATCTGAACCGGGACATCAAAGAAACCAATAAATTGTTGGCTTATCTGAGAAAAGGATTCAGGACGCTGCGGTCTTGGGCGGCTGAGAAAATCAAAGAAGCGAAAGAGCGCCATGAACAAAAGCAGATCGAGAAGCATCCGCCCATCAACGATTATCTGTATTCCTGGGTATTGATTCAGAACGAGAAGCGGCAGCACTGGAAAAACCATACCGTCGTTCTGAAATGTATGGCCGGTGATATGCTGCGCGTTTCCCAAACCACGGATTTTCTGAAAGAGAATAAGATTTTTACCATCGAGGATTTGAAAGCGAAGCTGGACGATTTGGAGAAAGAAACCGGCGTTATTCATTCTGAACTGAAAAAGGTTGATCAGCGAATAAAGAATATCACCGGCATTCTGAGTGCCGCCCAAACACTCCGGCAGCTTCGGCCAATCCACGATCAATACGCCCATACCTCCTTCAAAACGAAGAAAGAATCCTACTATGCCGCGCATGAAGCGGAACTGAAACAGTACAACATAGCCTACCATTATCTGATGGAAGTGCATGGCAGCACTGTCGTTGATCCTGCCACACTAAAGGTAGAAAGCGAAAGGCTCATCGCGCATCGGGCAAAGCTGCAAGACAAGCTGGAGCCCATGAAGCCGCTTTTAGGCACCCTACGGCCACTCCATGAGACAAGCAATATAGATACAGCAGTATAAAACAGTTCACCCCATTGCCGATGAACACGGCAATGGGGTGAAAAATGGTTGCTCTGTGATAATAATATTGAGGTATTTAAGCAGAAGTGCTTTCTTTCTTTGTTTCGGGGAAGATGATCTTGTTCACAAAGAAGAAAATCACCATGCTGACGCCACCGTTGAGCACTGTGGTTCCGATATTGTAGACCCAATCGGGCACGAACTTTCCGGCAGCAGCGACCCAGATGCAGTTGATGGAGTTCACGATGCACGTAATGACGATAAAGGCCAGCAGATACCACAGGGCCTGATACCAGATGTTGCCCTTGCTACGAAACACCAGACTTCGCTGGATTGGAAAGTTAACGGCTTCTCCAATCACCATAGCTATCATGTAAGCCACAAAGTAGCGAAGCCCGCCATGAGTTTGGTCATAGCCCAAGATGTTCCATTTGAAGGTTTCACCGAACAGCGTCATATTGATACCTGGCCAGCCGAAATCTCGGTCCGGCAGGTTGGTCAGCATTTGGGGCAGGAATTGTAGAATCAGATATTTAAACACCGTGATCACATTGCTGACGATCACGAACAGGCCACCCTCCCGAATCCATTTGGACGCGGCAGGATGCTTTTCGACAAAATTGTTCCAGCCGTTTATGATTGCGTTCATGGGTTTACGCCTCCTCTGTAAGAATCAGTTTGGGACGATGGAAGAAATGATGGGTCAGCCGCCCGACGCCACGGAAGAAATGGCCGTTGACGATGAACAGAATATCCTTGGCCATATCCATGCTCACCATACCGTTCATCATTTTTGCCATGCCCCTGAAAGGCATATTGTAAATGAACAGCAGGTTCAGATCGGGCTTCCCTGCCTTCACCGTTTGGTTGATCTTTTTTTTCAAGAATCGGGCGGCAAAACGGGCGATGGGGTTCCTGGCGTATTCCATCTGGGCCAAGGCGTCGTTTAACTCCAGGGGCTTGCTCCGGTCCCAATTTCTTTGCGGGATAGGATGACCCAGCAGCGCTTCAAAGGCAGCGTCCGGCACGTTTTCCACATCACAATCCTGATAGCAGGCCAGGTTCTTTCCTTCATACGGATTCGAGGCGGCGGTGCCGAACACCATCCGCTGACCCTTTAGCCGGATATCCTCCGAGGAAGCGCCAATCAGGATTTCATAGGTCCCCTCTTCCGTTTCCCAAGCATTTGTTTTCAAGTTGAAGTAACGGAAGGTGTAATCATCGAAAAGGATTCTGACCCGCTGGGTTTCCCCAGCTTTCAGGGACACCCGGCAAAAGCCCTTCAGTTCCTGTGCAGGACGGAACACTTTGGCGTTGGGCAATGAAACATACATTTGAACGATCTCGTCCCCACCGCTGCTCCCGCAGTTGGTCAGGTCGAAGGAAACGCCTTTTGGCTCGACGGTCAGATTTTCATAGCGGAATGTGGTGTAGCTCATGCCGAAACCAAAGGGAAAACGCACGGGCTTTTTTGCTGTAACGAAATAACGATACCCCACATACAGTCCTTCCCGGTATTCGCTGGTATATTCCCTGCCGGGGTAATACTGGCTTACTGGCAGGTCGGCACAGGCGATGGGAAAGGTTTCCGCCAGCTTGCCGCCGGGGTTTACTTCGCCGCTCAGTACCTGCAGCATGGCGCTGGCTGCCGCTTCCCCGCCCAGGCAGCCGTATACCAATGCCTGGCACTTATCGATCCAGGGCATTTCCACTGCGCTGCCGCAGGAAAGCACAACGATGATATGGGGATTGATTTCCGCCAGCTTATTCAGCATGATTTCCTGATTGTTGGGAAGACGCATGTGCAACCGATCCAGTCCTTCGGTTTCAAACCCTTCAGGCAGACCCAGATACAAAAGCACGCAGTCAGCTTCTTTTGCTAAAGCCACAGCCTGAGCTGCCAATTCATCGTTCCGATGATCCATCCGTTCAAAGCCCTGGGCATAGCCCACGGAGTGAGGGAAATAGTTGGTCAGCAGTTCCAGGGTTTCGTCCACTTGCCGGGCATTGACCATGCTGCTGCCCGCCCCCTGATACCGGGGATGGGCGGCGAAATCACCGATCACCGCCACCTTGGCGCTGTGTTGCAAAGGGAGAATATCCTGGTCGTTTTTGAGAAGTACGATGCACTGCTCCGCGGCTTTCCTTGCGGCATCGTGCTGAGCTTTTTCGTCCACGAGCTTTGCCTTTGGCTTTTCAGCCAGCACCACATTCAACAGTTCCTCCACCCGTTGGTCGATGATTTCCACGTTGATTTTTCCATCCTTCACAGCCCGCAACAGTTGGCAGGGGCTGTCATCCCCGGCGGCGGGCATTTCCAGATTCATCCCTGCCCGAACCCCCTCGACAAAATCATTGCTGCCGCCCCAGTCCGTGACCACCATGCCGTCAAAATCCCATTCCCTGCGGAGAATATCATACAAATGAGCGTTTTCATTGGCATAGGTGCCGTTGACCTTGTTGTAGGAGGTCATGATGGCTTTCGGCTTTCCTTCCTTGACGGCGATTTCAAAATTCGTCAAGTATAGTTCCCGCAGGGTACGTTCGTCCAGCACGCTGTCAGAGGCCATGCGCTGTAATTCCTGGCTGTTCACGGCGAAGTGCTTGGCGCAGGCGGACACGCCCTGACTCTGTACGCCCCGGATGAAGCCAGCCGCCAGCTTGCCCGCCAAGTAAGGATCTTCGGAATAATACTCAAAGGATCGCCCGCATAAAGGACTGCGCTTTGTATTCAGTCCTGGCCCCAACAGCACCTGTACATCCTGGGCAGCAGCGTCCGCGCCAATGACAGCGCCCATGGCCTCTGCCACTTCGGGGCTCCAGCTGTTGGCAATGGTGGCAGCAGATGGGATGTTGGTCGCTTTGGTGGATGCATTCAAGCCCAGGTGATCCCCCTCCGCCGCCTGCTTGCGCAGCCCGCTGGGGCCGTCAGAGAGGGTGATAGACGGAATGCTCAGCCGTGTCACTGGCCGTGTATGCCATACATCCCTGCCGGACAGCAAAGCACACTTTTCCGCCAGGGTCATTTTTGCGATGAGTTCCCGATGCGTCATGTTCAGTCACTTCCTTCAATGGTGATAGAAAACGGCCCTCCGGCCAAAGGAGGACAGCCGAAGGGCCGGGGAAAAAATCAGAGAATCACGGTCAAAGCGATAAAGCCAACGCTGACAACAGCGGCAATGATATTGGAAAGGGTCAGGGAACGCTGCCGATCAAAGATATTGGCAAGGGTGTGGGCCATGATCCCGGCGGCGAAGCCCAGGGCCAGATTGTTCAGGAAGAAAGCGGCGGCAACCGTCACCAGGAAAGGGGCGTCGATTTTCGTGTCGCCCAGGCCGTCTTTCAGGGAACCCGCAATCAGGCACAGTCCCGCAATCGCCATCACCCCGTCCGCGATAATGAAGCTGGATTCGGTGAACAACTGCATGGAGGTGCCGTAATGCCCGTACAGGTTAAACTGAATATCATAGGAAGATGTGGTGGAGAAAATGAAGGGCACCAGCCACACGAAGGCGGAGAGGAGGAAGCCCAGGGAAGCCACCGCAGACGCTAACCCGGACTTGGCTCCGTCCCGCCTGGCGGCGGCATTCAGCGGCGTCACATTGAGAGCGGAAACACCCACGATGGGAGCGAGCAAATTCGCCCCGGCGTTGCAGAGCATGGTCAGGCCAGCCTGCTTTTCATTCTCGCCCTGGGTCATGGCGTCCACAGTGGCGATGTTGGCAAACAGGAAGGTCAGGCATCCGGTAACCAGCAGCAGCGCCACGCTGCCACCTGCCTCCGTGTAGGCGGAGAAATCAAAGCCCTTGGAGAATACTTCGCCGATGTTCAGGCTGCGCAGGATGGTTTCCAGATGCAGGTGCTGGGCATCCTCGCTGCCCACCATCCACAGGCGGCCCCACAGCGGATCCAGGTTGAAATTCAGCTTGCCGCGCTTTTGCTCAATAATGACCTGAAACAGCATCAGCAGGAAATATACCGCCGTACCGATCATCAGGGAGTGGAACATAGGCCGCTTGGTTTTTCTTAGCAACAGGAACGCGCCAAAGGCTGCCAGTACGCCCAGCAGGCAGGCCTGGATCAGCGGGAAGAAGCTGTCTGCTTTGTATTTCAGGCTGTTGTAGGTAGCAATATCAAAGAGGCGGAAGGATTGAACCGTTTCATTGAAGCCCTCCATGCGGGTGAGCGACGTGCCTACGCCGTAATTTACAACGGAGGAGGAGCCAATGTATACCAGGCCAGTGAGCTGCATGGCGGTAAACACCACCAGCAGGCCCAGCGCGGCAGGCGCTGCTTTGCGAACGGAAGCGGGAATGGCGTTCAGCACCGCTTTACGCACAGCGGGCACAGCGGCGATAACCGCATATACGACGGAGGAAACGAAGCATATGGCCAGCAGGTTTTGATAGCTTAAATTGGTGCCGATGCCCAGGGCGGAAATCATCAGAGTGGAGAGCCCCAGGGAGGGAATCTGCGCCAGCGGCAGCCGGGCCACCAGGCCGATGACCAAAGAACCCGCGAAGGCGATCAGCATGGACAGAAAATACTGCCGGGCGATGATTTCGCCGTTGGCGGCAATATCGGCGGTGGTTGCCGAAGCTGCGGGGCCGGATACCATCATGGAGGTGATCAACTGCATGTTCATGAAGATGGCGCACACGCACAGGATGCAGATCAGCAGACCGGCCATGATTTCCCGGCCCGTGGTGGAGCCTTGATCCACATGATGGAAGTATTTGTTCAGGAATGATTTTTCCCGTTTTGCCTGGCGCTTTTCCGCTTTCTGGGCTTTCAGCGCTTTTCTTGCTTCTTTGGCTTCCAATTTTGCTTCTGACATGATGTATCCCTCCGGCTAATGTCTTTCTTGAGTGGCGGGCGGCTTCCGGTTCACGCGCCGGAATCCGCCATGGAGTGGGGCGGCCCCGCCGCCCCGGGAGAAAGAAATCATTCGATGAGCGCAGTGGTCGTCTGCCCCTGGGCGGCGTCGATACGTCCTTCCGCCTGGCCGGGGGTAGCGGTGGGCATTCCCATGACGGCGGGGTCTGCCCACAGGGAGGTTTTGACGACCTCGAAGGTTTCAAAGTCAGGTGCTTCTTCCGTCAGCTCCACCTTCACCGCTTCGCTGACCTGAGAGGAAGCAATCTTTTCTTCATCGTCTGAAATGGCCTGGGCGGTCACATAGTAGATGCCCGCCTTTTCCACGGTCAGGCTGCCTTCGGCGGTCAGGTTAAAGGGTTGGGTGCCTTCAGCAGACGCGCCGGGAGGGCCCATCATCGGCGCTTCAAAATTCATGTGGCCAGTGGTCAGGCTGTAAGGCCAGATGTAGCCGCCTGCCGGATGATTGTCAATCACCAGTTCGCTGGTAGCCACATCCTGGGACGCCACAAGCTCGGTGCAGGCTTCATCAGCGTACAGGCTGAAACGGACGGTAGGCATATACTGGAATTTCTTCCAGTTGGAAAGGGTGTAGCGGTCGAGGGTGATTTCCACAGTGTTGCCGTCAGCCACCACCAGCATTTCGGGGCGTTCCAGGGTGCCGCCTACACCGTAGAAAGCTTTCAGAATGATGGGTGCAGGCGCGGTATAGTCGGTGCCGGAGGCCGTGAAGGTGACCAGCTTCACATTGTACAGGCCCCAGCCAATGGCGGAAACGTCTACCTTGCCGCTCTTTTCGCCCACCTTGCCGGCGTTGATGCGCTTGGAGGAGGACACATAGGCGTTGGCTTCGGTGCCGCTCACCACGGGATAGATCCGAACGAAATAGTAACCGGCGTTTTCATCATTGGAAACGAAGGACAGCTTGCCGCTTTCCGTATCGAAGGCAAAGTCCGTAGGCGCTTTCAGCTCGTCCGCAGACGCCGCGGCGCACAGGCCCAGGCACAGAGCGATGAGCAGCAGAGCAAGGATCTTTTTCATGCGATTGCGCTCCTTTCCTTATTCAATGATGGAGGCAGTTTCCTGATTGGAATACAGATCCACGCGCTCCGGTACCTGGAAGGGATTGGCGCCAGGCATATCCATTTGCTGCGGGTCTTTCCACAGCTCGGTTTTCGCCACGCTGTATTCGTCGGAGAAATCCGGGGCAGCCTCCTCGTCCGTCAGCACGATTTCCATAGCGCTGGATACCTTGGAATCCAGGATCTGCTCATCCTTGGACAGGGCCTGGACTGTGACATAGTAAGTCCCGGCGGGCAGCTGTTCGGAAGTGGTGTAGATATAAATATCGTTGGTGAAGGCCATGGTGGTGCCGCTGCCGCCAAACATGGGGCCGGGCGCGGCCTCCTCCTGGGTTTCTTCCTCGCCTTCCTTCACATTGGTCTTATACATCCAGCCAGTTCCCTGGATCTGGCTGTAGCCCCAGATGTATTCGATGCCGGGCGGGTTCATGCCCAGGGTAGCCAGCAGATCATAGGTGTCAATCACATCGGAAAAGGCTTCCTCCGTGCATTCCGCGTTTTTCCAGAAAGTGATTTTGATATTGGGCATGTAGTTGAGTCCCAGGTAATCGCACAGCGTCCACCAGTCCAGGATGATCTGCACCCGGTTCTTGCCAAAGAAGGCCATGGCTTCGGGGCGTTCCAGCGTGCCACCCACGCCGTAGAAGGCGTTGAGCACCACTGGGGCGGGGCTGTCGATGCCAGTGCCCGCAGCAGCATTGGCTACCAGCTTCACATGGTAGGGACCCCAGCCGATGTTATCCATCTTCACAGAGCCTTTGATTTCGCCGGTTTTGCCGCCGTTCAGGCGCTTGGAGGACACGGTGTATTCATGGGCTTCAACGCCGGAGGAGGCAGAGTAGATGCGGACGAAGTAGTAGCCGATGTTTTTGTCCACAGCGTTAAAGGAAAATTCTCCGGTGACGGTATCGAAGGTAAAATCCTCGGGGGCGGCAGCCGTGTCCGCAAGCCCAGCCATGGGCAGACAGGAGAGGAGCAGCGCTGCCAGCAGCAGGAGGGATAGAATTTTTTTCATCTTTCATTTGCTCCTTCTATTGATTGAAAAGCTGCGCGGCGTTTTAAGCCGGGGGTTCGCCGCGCAGCAGGTATCAGTTCTTATTCAGCGTTATTCAGGGTGCTGGCGTACTGGTAGAGGGCATTGCGGATGTTGTTGTGCAGCATGTAGCGGCCATAGACATAATCGGTGGCGTCGCCATATGCAGCAACGGTGGCGCGGGCGTCGATGTACAGGCTGCGGGAGAGCATGTTGCCGTTCACACAGAGCATCGCAACGGGGGTATTGTAAGCGTCGCCGCCCATACCGTCGCCGTCAGTGATCAGCAGGCCCTGCCAGCCCCATTCGTCGCGCATGATGGTTTTGTACATGCCATAGTGGAACCAGGTCATGCCGATACGGTTCAGAGAACCCATCATGCCGTTGCAGCCGTAGTCCTCACAGGAGATTTCATAGGTCTTGAGGTAAATTTCACGGATGGCCTGTTCGTTGGCCCAGGTGGTGTTGCCGCCGCGGTTGGTGTCGCCGTCGTTCAGGGCCGCGTGCTTCGCGGTCACATTGGTGCCGGTGGCCTGGATGCCTTCGATGGCGCTGCCGCCGATGTGGCCGGAGATGAAGCCGTCCTCGGAGTAGTATTCAAAGTTCCGGCCGCCAAAGGGGCTGCGGTGGATGTTCATGGCAGGCGCATACGCCACACCGACCCCAGCCAGGATGGCCTGATGTCCGTAAGCCACGCCCTCAGCGCGGGCCAGGCCGTTGTTCCAGGTGGCGGCGATGGTCACAGCGCAGGGGAACCAGGTCGCGCCAGCGAAGGTGCCGTTGGCGGGTTCGCCGGGGCCGTCCTGAGCCTTCTGAGCAGGCTTGCCCACGCTGTCCACAGCGCTGACGTTCCAACCGGAGTTACCCTGGATTTCAATGGCTTCGTCGATGGTGGTCATGGAGGCCAGCTTATCAAAGAGCTCCAACCCTTCTTCGGTGTAGATGTCCACGCCCGCCAGATCCTGCACGGTCAGGATGTGGGAAGCGCCGGCAGGCTTATCCGCGGTCACCACGGGATTGCCGTTTTCGGTGGTCTGGCCTTCCGCCACATAGTAAGTCATTTCCCAATCGGGATCAGGAAAGGATGCTGCGTCCACGCCGTCGGGGGTCTTTTCGGCGTAGGGCATCATGTTGCTGCCATGAGCGTAGAGGGTTTCGGTGATCTGGGTCTTGACGCCATTCTTGTAGGTTTCAAAGGTGTATTCGATGGCATTGTCATCGGTCAGTGCCAGCACGGCTTCGATAGCATCGGTCACCTTTTCGTTAGGGGTTTCGTCGCTCTGGTGGGCCATGATCTGCTTCATGCCGCCCGCGATGTCGCTGCGGGAGAGATAGCCGTCCACCATGTTTCCGTCGCCCGCGGTCACGTCGTCCAGGGCGTTCACGGCCACGATCTGATCCCGGTCACGCTTTCCAGCGTCGGCTTCGTTGTAGATGATGGCGCTGTCCAGGATCACCTTCAGGCTGTCGGAAGCCCGGTCGCCCCACTGATGGGCGTCCTTCTGGACGTTGAAGCTGTATTCGCCGTTTTCCAGCACATAGCAGCCCTGGCCGAAGTTGTCAAAGGAAGCCAGATCATCGGTAGCAAAGGAGATAGTCACTTCCTCGGAAGCGCCGGGCTCAAGGATGCCGGTCTTGGCGTAGCCGATCAGCACCACCTTGGCTTTTTCCAGACCGCGGCCCTTGATGCCGAAGTTTTCGGTGTCAGTAGCAAAGGGAGCGTCCATGTACAACTCCACCACGTTCTTGCCCGCCACATCGCCAGTGTTGGTGACTTTCACGGTGATGCTGTTCTGGCCATGGGCTGCCAGCGCCACGTCAGAGGCGGTGATTTCTTCCGTGAAGGTGGTATAGGACAGGCCGAAGCCGAAGGGGAACTGCACCACCTGATCATAGCCCGCGGCGGAGCCATTCTTGAAGGTCAGCGCCTTGAATTCATCGGAATCGAAGTAGCCAACGGAATCGGCAGTTTCGTAGTAGCGATAGCCCACATAGATGCCTTCCTCGTACTGATAGAAGGTCTGGCCGTTGGCATTCACATAACGGTTGTCATCTGTGTTGTAGTAGGTGGGATTGGTGGTCATGTCATAGGCGAAGGTGTCCACCAGGCGGCCGGATGGATTATTACGGCCGGACAGCAGGGTGGCAACGCCCGTGATGCCTGCTTCGCCGGGATGGCCGATCCAGAGGCAAGCATCCACATTGTAGTCTTCGCTGTCGATGAAGCCCAGCTCCATGGGAGCCGCGCTGTTGATGAGGACAATGGTGTGGGCAAAGTTTTCTTTGGCAAAGGCCAGCAGGTCCTTTTCGTTCTGATCCAGTTCCAGGTAGGTGGAGCCGGTCAGGGTGCTGCCGTCACCGTCATAGTCCATGGAGGGAGAAGCGCCTTCCGCGCCGGAGCGGGCGAAGGTGACGATGGCGTAATCGGTGTAGCCGTCCTGCAGAATGCTGCCCTTGCCGCCCTCGTATACATCCTTGGCAAATTCATGGATTTTGGTGTAGCTGGTCCAACCGCCGCCACCCCAGCCGTCGGAGGAAGCGGGGGCAGGATCGTTGGCGTTCACGCCGCGTTCGCCGCCGCAGATTTCTTCCAGCCAGCCCCAGGCGTCTTCATTCACGTCCAGGCCGGCTTCCAGCAGCGCGTCCAGCATGAGCACGGTGTTTTCGTCGTCCGCGCCGCCAGCGGAGCCGGTGCCGCCTTCCACGTAGTTGTAGCTCATCGCGCCCAGTACAGTCACTTTGGTGTCTTCTGCCAGGGGCAGCAGGTTGTCTTTATTCTTGAGGAGTACAGAGCCTTCCGCGCCGATCTGCACGGCCACGTCATAGCCCTCAGAGTAGCAGTAATCCGCGTCATAGGTCGCGGCGCTGGCAGCCGGAGCGATGCTGAGCAGCATCATCACGGCAACTACAGCAGACAGGATTTTCTTGCCAAGCTTCATATCATTTCCTCCTTGCATTCTTGGCGGGTATTTCTTCCCACCGGATGATACAAGTATAAAGGCTTTTCCGTTCGCGGGCTATTGTTTCGGCGCAAGAGGTTCTCTCCCGGAAAAAGTGGCGTGAATGCCGGAACGAGCGGTATGAAAAAAAAGAACGAACGGCTTTTTCTTAGCCGTTCATTCCGGATCATCGGCTGATATTTGCCATTCGCTCCATGCAATATAATCAAGCGGCAAGTTCTAAATACCAATCGCTCAGCCAATCATGAAAATATGATGACTGCTTAGAACTTTGAACTGAAAATGAAAATGGAATTACAGCATCACGCCACCGTCGTTCTGCATCAATTCCATATACGCGTCCCGGATCTCCTGATATTTTCTGCGGCTGATGGGCAGCATCTCCCCACTGGTCAGAGAGACTTCATTGTCTCCGATGCGCCGGATGAAGCGGTAATTGAGCAGGTATCCCTTGTGAATCCGCAAAAAGCCCTGGGGCGTCAGTTCTTTTTCCAGTTCCTGCATGCTTTTATGCAGCTCCATGGGCGCGTCCTTGCCCAAGACATGGGCCATCTGTGTTTTACCGCTGCCCTCGATATATTGTAGCTTGTCAATAGCCAGGTACATCACCTGATCCCGTTCCCGCACGATCAGGGTCTTCGGCTGTTCATTGGCCTTTTTATAGGCCATGTAGGTATCAATCACGCCGGACACGTCCTGAATCAACCGATTTTTGCGGATGAATCCCCGTGGATTGGTGCGTAGGGCATCGAAAACCAAATCTTCACGGTTGGAAATGTAGATAATATCGATCAAGTTTCCTTCCCGCCGAAGCCGCTGAGCCAACTCCAGCCCCGTCATGCCGGGCATTTCGATATCCAGAAAGAGCAAATCAAAAGAAGTGGTCTGCATCCTGAGCAGCAGTTCCCGCGGTCGGGAAAAGGTTTCGATGGAAGCGTCCACATTTCGCGTCCGCAGCGCACCGCGCAGAGAAGAACCGAGCAGCTCCAGCGCCACCTTTTCATCATCGCAGATCGCGATATTCCATCTGATCATGCCTCTTCCTCCACGCTTTTTTCTTCCGGCATTTCCAGCATCACGTCTGTGGTAAAGATGCCGCCGCTCATGCTGTACTTCACGGAACCGTTATAGCTTTCCGCGATCCGCCGGATGATCCGGGTGCCGTAGCCGTGCAGCTCCGTGTGGTTGGTTTTTGTGGTTTCCAGGGTCATCCGCCGCTTTTCCGGCAGCGTTTTATCCACGGGGTTGGTGACGCGGATAAACAGATATTCCTGCCGAGGTATAATGGAAATGTTCACCGTCGGTTCCGCCACGCCTGCCTGAGACGCGGCCTCCATAGCATTGTCCAGCAGATTGGACAAAAGGCTGCACAAGTCCTCATCCTTGAAGGGAAGCTTGCGGGGCACGAGGATGCTGGTATCCAAAACGACGCCCTGCTCCTTGGCCGCGGCCATTTCATGATTCATGACCACGTCCACGGCGTAATTACCGCTGTCAAAGCTCTTTAAATACTTCGTTCCCTGGGAGGAAACCCGGTCCAGATACTCTTTCGCCTCCGCTGTTTTCCCTTCGTCCAACAGCGCTTTCATGTAGAAATTATGGTTCTTGATTTCATGACGGATAGAGCGCAGCTCGTCATAGCTCAGCTTGGTGGCATGATACTTCTCTTTTTCCATTTCCGCCTTCTGCCTGAGCGCGTTCAGCTCCATATTTTTCTTCGTGCCCTGGTCGATGGTATAGAACTGGTAATAGGCCATCAGATTGATAAACCACAGCGAAACACACACCAGAATGTTGAAATTGCGCGCGTTTACGATCGCCTTCGATAAATCGGCATACAGCTCCAACCCGATGATGATCGCCGAAATCACCACCTGCATCCACACATACTTGCCGCCGATGGCGGTGCCGGTCTCAAAAGAAAAATGCCGCAGGAACCAGATTTCCGTAAAAATCATGACCGTCGCCACCAACGGCGTCAGATACTGCGCCCAGGCAAAATACGATTCGTTCAGGGACGCGAATAATTCGCCCAGCGGTTCGGAAATGGGCAGCATCACCATCACGCTGGCCACAAACATCCAACCCCGCACCAAACATACCCTGAAATCATACTTGCTTCTCAGAATGGTATACCCCGTTACGAAGATGCTGAGGGCGATTCGATCCATCTGCCAGCCGCTTGTCAGCCAGAATAAAAGGGAATCCAAGAGAATATAGCTTGCGCAGCAAACGAGGTACTCTATAAAAAACTGCGCAATCCCTTTTTTATTTTTCGGGAAGTCACGCAGCAGCATGACCGCTGCCATGATCAGCATCGCATTGGTGAACACATATCCATAGCCCATGCCGGGTGAAAGAATAAACTGACGAATATATTCAAACAAATCGTTTGCCCCCCTTTCACCTGCCATCTGGAAATCCCCTTATAGTATATCAGAAATGTCGATCCTCTTCAAGATAAGCGGAATAACTGGTATGATATGAGGAATAAATGGTTTTATAAGCAAAAACCCCTTGACAACTAAGGCTCCCCCTCATAATTGCGCCCAACCCAGCTGCGTCATCCCTGCCGGACAAAAATTTCGAGAAAGAGCGCAATTCAAGCGCACTGTTTGTGCGCGAAATAAACCTCGTTACGCAACCTTCATTCGATTGCGAGCAAGGTATAAATTCGCAAGTGCAAACAGTGTGCAGCAATGCTGATGCAATTTTTCCCGTCCTCGGTATCATGTCTTGCAGAAATGAAAGATTCTCTTTATCACGCAAAACACATGTTCTACTTTGGACCGCACCGAGGATTTCGCATGTTCGATTGCCTTGAGCAGATCGAACTTTTCGCCGCTTGCTTTCTTCAGCTGCGACGGACGCTTGTTGATTTGATACCGGATTGGCTTTCCTTCATAGTTGACAAGAATTGCATCATCCTTCTTTTCTGCACCCAAATACCCGCTGTCACCATAAACATCCTCCTCTGTTCCTTGCAGAAGCTCGGCAACCATGTTGCTGTCGTGTACATTGGCAGAAACTCTTTCTTCTTCGTTGATGCCTGCCCCAGCTCGTCGCTGATCAGGCTCATCGTCAATTGCTTCTTCACCTCTTTATTATACCTCTTTCCCGACCTTTTGGCTGTTCTTTCTTTGTGCGGGATTGCCCTAAATAATTGCGAGCGAATGTGTTGACAAGGATGGTTAGACTGGATAGAATCAAAGTGCCGAACCTTGACAACTTCAGTCTGACCATTTTCATTGTCAGCTCATTGACCTCAACAGAAAAGGAGCGTACAATGACTGAAATGAAAAATAACATCCGCCAGCGTCCCAATGGGACATGGGAAGGACGCTACTATGACGTGGACGGCAAGCAGCACTCGCTATTGTCAGCGGCAACAGCATCACCGAAACTGACCTGACAATCGAGCAATGGGGCTGGGAGTGGATGCAAACATTCAAAGCCGGGAAAATCAAGCACTCAACAATGGACAACTACGAAAGTGACTTCCGTCTTCATGTCATCCCCTATATTGGGCATGTGAAGCTGAAGGATGTAACATCGCTGATGATTCAGCGCGTGTACATCCTGCTGGAGGAGAAGGGACTATCTCCCAAAAAGCATCCGCAACGTTCATGGCATGCTGCACGGTATGCTGGATAAAGCCATGAAAATGGACTTGATTCGGAAGAATGTCAGCAAAAACTGCGAGCTTCCACCTATCCGCAAAACTGAAATGCACCCGTTGACCAAGGAAGAAATGGGCACTTTTATGACGCTGGCAAAGGATGACGAGTATTATCTGATGATGCGTTTCGACTTTTTCACAGGTCTGCGCGAGAGTGAGTTGATTGGACTCACTTGGGACTGCGTTGACTTTGAGAAGCACACGCTTCGGATTTATCGCCAGTTTGTGCGCATCGCATCCGGCCCCGACAAGGGCAAGATGATGTACACGCCGCTAAAGAACGGCAAAGAGCGCACCATCACCCTGACTGTAACCGCCCTGAATGTTCTTCGCGAAGCCAAGCGCAAGCAGAACGAGATGCATCTGCGCGCCGGAAGCAGCTGGCACAACGAGTACAATATGATTTTCACCCGCTCGAACGGTATGTTCGTCCGCTTCAAGACGCTGTACGTCCATTTCAAGGCGATTGTGAAACAGATGGGACGCCCGGAAATCCGCTTCCATGATGTGCGTCATACTTACGCCACACTTTCCCTGCAAAGCCATGTTGACCCCAAGACGCTTTCCGAAGCATTGGGGCACGTAACCGTCGCTTTCACGTTAGACGTGTACGGTCATAGCAATGCCGACATGCGTCAGCAAGCCGCAGAGCAGCTGGAACAGCTCATCTGCCAGTATTAAAAAACAGCTGCCAAGAGGCGAGGCTGCTCTCCCCTCCCGACAGCTGTCTAAAACGCAACAATGGTACGTTTGATGGTACTTATGGGCAAAAAGAAAGCCGAAACCCTTGCATTTCCAAGGATTTCGGCTCGTGGAGCATAGCGGATTCGAACCGCTGACCCCAACACTGCCAGTGTTGTGCGCTACCAGCTGCGCTAATGCCCCGCAACACAAAATAGTATAGCACGGTGTGGATGGGTTGTCAAGGGGGAAATGAAATTTTTTCACGAAATGGACGCAGAATGATGCTTTCACGGCGCAAGCCGATGCGCTGAATGGTTGCGCGCGGTACAAAATTGTGCTATGATGGAAGCGAAATTCACAGGAGGAATGATGAACGCATGAAAATCAGCAAGAAAGACGCGTTAATGTGGTTTCGTTTCTTCGCAGAGCTGCCGGAAGATGAGCCGCTGATGCCGCATCAGCAGGAGTTGGCTTGGGCTGTCATCAGCCAGATTGAAACCGCGGTGGACGCGCGCCACAAGGAACTGATGGCGCAGATTCCCGATTTGCACACGCTCGGCGGGCGGACGTACTTCGTCGGCGACCCAGCGAAATTTTCCAAGGGATGCACGTCCTGCCTGACCGGTACGGGACTGAGCGCCATCCGCCGGACGAACAAGTGCAACATCCGCTGCCCGTTCTGCTACAATTACGGCGAGTTGGATTGCCAAGAGACCATCGGCGAAGGGTTGTGGGAAATCGGCGGGACGTACTTCCGCGTGGAGGATATCGACCTGCTGCTCAGCACGTCGAACCGACCGACCGGCGTCAGCTACGTCTATCTGGAGCCGTTCATGGAAATCGAACTGTATCCCGATATCATCCGCAAGTTCCGCGCCGCCGGGATTCATCAGCACATGTACACCAACGGCACGCTCTGCACGGAGGAAAATCTGCGCGCGCTGGGTGAGGCCGGGCTGGACGAACTGCGCTTCAACCTCTGCGCAACGTCTTGCGCGGACAACGTCATCCAGAGCATCGCTACGGCGAAGAAGTATATCCCCACCGTCGCGATTGAAACGCCCATGACGCCCGATTTTTACGAGCATTTCCAGCAGAAAAAGGATGCAATTCTGGCCACTGGTCTTGATTTTATCAACTGCGCCGAGCTGCACCTGAACCCCAACAATCTGCCGAACTACATCGGCACGCCCATGTACATGACGCGCCGCGGCTATGTATCGCCGATTTGGAGCCGGGAGATAACGTTCCGGCTGATGCGCCAATGCGCCGAGGAACATTGGGGGATTGTCGTGCATGACTGCTCGAACCACACCAAATTCGCGCGTGATTTGAACCTGCGGGCGAAGGAAGGCGGCTGGTTCGGCGCAAGCAGCTACCACAGCGAGTTTGACCAGATTCCATTCGAGGCTTTTTTGCCGACACTGGAGGATTCAGATTTCCGGTTTCTGGAGGAAGAGCCCTTGCCCAAGGGCTATCGGCCGGGGGATATTGTCCTGTAAGGCGTGCGCTCAAGGCGACGGACAAAATCCATTCTATTGATAATGCGCTAAATCCGCCTGTGCAGCAGGCTTCCCGGAGTTTTCTGCCGAAAACAGCGAAAAATTTCCGTCAAACGCAAAAAAGTGCTTGACAAACGCCCTTGCTGATGATATAATTTGTATCTGTCAGCAGGGGTGTTTCCTTCGCTGGCAGTCTGGAAGGAAAGAATCAGGCTTCTGATTTTGCGGCTCTGCGCCTGTAGCTCAGTTGGATAGAGCAACGGCCTTCTAAGCCGTGGGTCGGGGGTTCGAGACCCTCCAGGCGCGCATATGGAGGATATAGTTCAGTTGGTAGAGCGCCAGATTGTGGCTCTGGATGTCGTGGGTTCGAGTCCCACTATTCTCCCTTTCTTCCCTACTCAAGGTTGCTGCGGATGCGGCGAAAGCCTGCTGCGATGGGGTGTAGCCAAGTGGTAAGGCACGGGACTTTGACTCCCGCATTCGCAGGTTCGAGCCCTGCCACCCCAGCTTTTTGACCCATTAGCTCAGTTGGCAGAGCACTTGACTTTTAATCAAGGTGTCTGGAGTTCGAATCTCCAATGGGTCATTCCCATCTGCCTTCTGATTTCGCCTCTCGTGCGGGCGTGGCGGAATGGCAGACGCGCCAGACTTAGGATCTGGTGCCTATGGCGTAAGAGTTCGAGTCTCTTCGCCCGCACAAATTTCCTTCGCACCATGCAGTCGCGTGGTTATGCGGTAGTAGCTCAGTTGGTAGAGCGCCACCTTGCCAAGGTGGAGGTCGCGAGTCCGAGCCTCGTCTACCGCTCCACATGCGGGTGTAGCTCAATGGTAGAGCTCCAGCCTTCCAAGCTGGTCACGTGGGTTCGATTCCCATCACCCGCTCCAGCACAGAGGGTGCTCTTCATGGGTTCACCTCAAGGAACCGTCCGAAAGGGCGGTTTCTTTTGTTTTATCTGCCTTGTCTGCTTATTTGGAAGCATCTCCATAGCCAGTGTGCATAGCACATTATATGGATGATATTTCTATTACAGAGGGTTTTCGCTTCTGTGGAGACGACCCAAGGGCTTTCCGTTCGCCCTTGGGGAATCCTCGGTGCCTTTCGTTCTCCCAAACACCTGCCCAATTGCAGCTTGATTTCCTCTTGAAATAGCAAAAAAACCCCGTCGGCACTCCGATTGATCGGAAACACCGACGGGGTTTTTCGTGTGCTATTGCACCGCTGATTGATTGCTCCCGGAGGAGCCGTCAATTAATAGCGGGAAGCGCGCTGAGCGTCGAAGCACTCACGGCAGAGCACGGGACGGTCGCCACGGGGCTGGAAGGGCACCTGGGTGGCCTTGCCGCAGTTCGCGCACACCACGTCATACATCTGACGGGGAGCGGAAGAACCGTTGCCGTTCTGGGCGCGACGAGCTGCGCGGCACTTCGGGCAGCGAGAGGGCTTGTTCATGAAGCCCTTCTCGGCGAAGAAAGCCTGCTCGGACGCGGAGAACACGAATTCCTGGCCGCAGTCGCGGCAGACAAGCGTTTCATCTTCGTACATGGTTGGGAAACCTCCTTCAAATTGTCACCCATACCGTTGCCTTGAGGTCATCTGCTTCCATGGTTTTGCTCCAGTTTCCCGGCGCAGGTCATGTGACAACCAAAGGGAGATTAGAACCTTGGATTCCTGGTTGGGCTGCAGGGAATATTATAACACGGTTTGCGGAAAATGTACAGACCTTCTGGAAAATTATTTTCGTCCCGTTTTTAAGGGGAATCATGGTCGAAAAAAGATTCTTGTAGTGTCCATTATTTCGTGTAATCTGCACCAAAAGAATCATAATATTGCTTATCGTCTCTTCTTCGATTTTCTTTCATCCATTATAATAGATAAAACCCGAACAATTGGGGCAATAAGAAAGAAGGAATATGAACATGACCGTAAATTATCAGGATTTGGGGCTTCGAGTGCGCGATGCCCGCAAAGCGAAGCATCTAACGCAGGAGCAGCTGGCGGAGAAGGTCGGCATTTCCTCGTCTTTCATGGGGCACATCGAGCGGCCAGCATCGATACGCTGGTTTCCATCTGCAATGTGCTGTCAGTGTCGCCATGTCTGCTGCTGGGCGCGAGCTTGTCCGAGAACGCGGTGGACTTCCCCTATACCAACGATAACCGCGAGCGTTCGTTCATGCTGGACTTCGTAAGTTTGGCGCAGCGCACGGTTCGCCGCTGGGATGAGACGGAAAGCGCGCCGGAGGAAGCGCCGAAAACGGAAGAATAATCGCTGAAATCAAAAAGGATGTCAGGATGATTTCGCTCCTTGACATCCTTTTGTTATGCCGTCTTGTTTTCCGTCAGGTTCCGCAGCAGACCCTCGCAGCCGCGCAGAATGTCACGGTACGCCCGGTCAAAGTCATCCGTATACCACGGATCTTCAATGTCGCCCTGCCGCTCGGCAAAGTCCAGCAGCAGATGCAGCTTCGCCTGCTGCTCCTTCGGACACAGAGCACGCAGCTTCTTCAAGTGCCCCCACTCCATGCCGATAATCAGATCCGCCGTTTCAAAATCCTCCGGCGTAATCTGCCGCGCACGATGCTCCGTGCAGGGCACCCCGTGCTTGACCAGAATTCGGCGCGCGGGCGGATAGATCCCATTGCCAATTTCCTCGCTGCTCAGTGCGGCGGAATCCACTTCAAACTCACCAGACACATGTCGCTGCTGTGCCAAGTACCGGAACACCATTGCTGCCATAGGGCTGCGGCAAATATTGCCGTGACACACAAATAGGATTTTCACCCGCATTCGCCTCCCTGCTATCAGTATAGCACACTTGTGCAGGAAATTCAACTATTATTTCCCAGTTTTCGCTTGTGATTCTGTGAATTGTTTGTAAAATTCGCAGAGCAATCACCACACAGGCGGTGTCCAGAGGGTGATTTCGCCCGTCGCAAGCGTTTTTGGCACGTCAATCAGCCGCTGATTGCTGCTGCCGCGGTAGAGCAGCGACAGCGACTTCTGCTCCTGCACGAAGCGTCCATCCACCAGCACGTCGATGCCGTGCAGCAGCGCCATGCGCGCCGGGTCGTTCTCCTTCAGCAGCGCATCAAGCGTGAAGCCCGTGTAGCACCAAACGTTAAGGTGCTTTGCGTGCGCCGCGTCCGCAATCGCGCGGCAGGCTTCGGGCTGGCACATGGGTTCGCCGCCGGAGAGCGTCACGCCGTCCAGCAGCGGATTCTCGCCGATTTTGCGGATGATGCCGTCGGTGTCCATCAGCGTGCCGCCGGCGAAGTCATGCGACGCTGGATTATGGCAGCCGGGGCAGTGGTGCGGACATCCCTGTACGAACACAGTATAGCGGACGCCCGGCCCATCGACGATGCTGTCGTCTGCCAAACCAAAGATGCGGATTTCCATGGTAATTGACCCTCTTTCGCGGTGGATGAATGAATGAATGAATGAATGAATGACGGAAACGCCCTCCCCCGAAGGAGAAGGCGTTTTATGGGGAGGGACGCTGGGGCGTTGCCCCAGACCCTACCAGAGGCGCTGCCTCTGGACTCCGCAAGGGGCATTGCCCCTTGACCCTTTTTGGGCCGTCCGGCTTGGTCGCACTACCAAACGCTCTGGATAAAGGGGGCGTTTAGTCCACCTTGATGCGCTTGATGCGTTCCGTCACGCGGGTGGTTTCCCCACGGTGGCAGCACGGGCAAGTATCGTCGATAATGCCATTATAGCCGCACAGCGGGTCACGGTCAACCGGGTGGTTAATCGAACCGTAGCCGATGCCGATGTCGTGCATATAGCGCACAATCTTCTCGAACGCGTCGAGGTTCTTCAGCGGGTCGCCGTCCATCTCCACATAGGAGATATGGCCGCCGTTGGTCAGCGCATGATACGGCGCTTCCACGCTCAGCTTATGGAACGCCGTGCAGTGGTAGTAAACCGGCACATGGAAGGAGTTCGTGTAGTATTCGCGGTCGGTCACGCCGGGGATGATGCCGAAGCGCTGCTTGTCGAGGCGGATGAAGCGGCCGGACAGACCTTCCGCAGGCGTAGCAATGACGGAGTAGTTCAGCCCCGTCTCCGCGGACACCTTGTCGGTGTATTCGCGCATCGTGCGGATGATTTTCAGACCCAGCTTCTGGCTTTCCTCGTCCTCGCCGTGATGCTTGCCGCGCAAGGCAACCAGCGCTTCCGCCAAGCCGATGAATCCGATGGTCATCGTGCCGTGCTTGAGCACTTCGCCTACCTTGTCGTTCCAGCTCAGCTTTTCGGAGTCAATCCACACGCCCTCGCCCATCAGGAACGGGAAGTTCTTCACGCGCTTGTTGCTGATGATGCGGAAGCGTTCGTTCAGCTGGTCAATCACCAGTTCCATGCGCTCCTGCAGCACCTTGAAGAACACATCGACGTTGCCGTTCGCCTCAATGGCGATGCGCGGCAGGTTGATGGACGTGAAGGACAGATTGCCGCGGCGCGGGGCGATTTCGCGATCAGGGTCGTAGACATTGCCCATCACGCGAGTGCGGCAGCCCATGTAGGCGATTTCGGTCTCCGGATGGCCGGGCTTGTAGTACTGGAGGTTGAACGGCGCGTCCACGAAGGAGAAGTTCGGGAACAGGCGCTTTGCGCTCGTACGGATGGCGAGGCGGTAGATGTCGTAGTTCGGGTCGCCGGGGTTGAAGTTGACGCCTTCCTTGACGCGGAAAATCTGAATCGGGAAAATCGGCGTTTCGCCGCCGCCCAGACCTGCTTCCGTCGCCAGCAGCACATTCTTCATCACCAAGCGGCCTTCAGGCGACACGTCCATGCCGTAGTTGATGGACGAGAACGGCACCTGCGCGCCCGCGCGGCTGTTCATAGTGTTCAGGTTGTGGATGAGCGCCTCCATTGCCTGATAGGTCGCCTTGTCTGTCTCCTGCTCGGAGCGGCGCTGCGTGAAGTCGAGAATGCGGGCAATCATCTGCTCGTCCGCCACATACTTCGTCAGCAGTTCTGCCATGCGTGCGCGGTGGTCAGCGTTCTCTTCCAGCGTGGGTTCGAGGTTCTCCGCCTTGGTCTGCGCCACCAGTTCATTGGCGTGCGCGTCGCACTCCGCGTCATTCAGCAGCAGCTCCAGCGCACGGGAGAGGTTCATGCGGTAACGCTTGATGAACGTCTTTTTCACGCCGGGCGCCATGCCGTAATCGAAGTCCACAATCGCCTGACCGCCGTGCTGATCGTTCTGGTTCGCCTGAATCGCAATGCACGCCAGCGCCGCGTAGGACGTAATGTCCTGCGGCTCACGCAAATAGCCGTGGCCCGTGGAGAAGCCGCCTTTGAACAGGCTCTTCAGTTCAATCTGACAGCACGTCGTCGTCAGCGTGTAGAAGTCCATGTCATGAATGTGGATATCGCCGTCCATGTGCGCCTGACCAAATCGCGGATCCATGACGTACTTCTCGTAATACTGCTTTGCGCCTTCGCTGCCGAACTTGAGCATTGCGCCCATGGCAGTATCGCCATTGATGTTGGCGTTCTCGCGCTTGATGTCGGATTCGCTGGCATCCTTGAACACAATGTCCCCAAACGTGCGCATCAGGCGGGAGTTCATCTCGCGGACGCGGCTGCGCTCGGCGCGATAGAGGATGTAGGACTTCGCCGTGCGGGTGAAGCCGTTGCGCATCAGCACCTGCTCCACCGTGTCCTGCACCTGCTCCACGCTGGGGATGGCGCTGATGTTCTCGTTGTTCTCCAGCAGGCGGACAACTTCCTCCGTCAGCTTGCGGCTCGTCTCATGCCCGCGCGCACTGCCCGATGCCTGAAAAGACGCGAAAATGGCCTGCTCAATCTTGTCCTGATCAAAAGGAACTTCGCGTCCGTCGCGTTTGCGAATCATATCAATGCCCATGGTCGGTGCCTCCATCATTCTCTATTCTATCCGTATTATTTCCCATGTGAGAACCAATTGATAACCAGCCGTTCATTCGGCATAAGTTGTGGATGTTTTCTCCTGCCCATGCTACATATAGTGTCTGCAAAGCAGGAACGAAAGCCATCATACACCACTGGAGCCGCTCTTGTCAATGCTGAATCTGGTCGAAATGGACAGCCGAAAACCGCCCGAAGCGCCGCAAGCCCGGTAAACAGAACAGCTTCCACTGGCGGCGAAAATCGGGCGAAAAAACGTTTTTTCTGCGTTCCCGAACTTTCCCCGCTTGATACGGCAGATTTGTCCGTATTATGCGCTTGTCTGCGGGGAGTGCGCATATGAATTTGAAAATCGGATTACTCCTCCAGCAGCAGCCGCTGACCCCGGAAATCCAGCAGCGACCGCTGCGCCGACAGCACCTGATAGCCCACAACGCCCTCCACCGGCACTTTCTTCTGAATCGGCGTGATGTCGGACAGCACCGCCGTCAGGTTGGCATACGGCATTCCTGCCACTTTCAGTTCTGGAATCGTCATCACGTTCGGCATGTCCGGCACAGGTGTCAGCCCCGGCATCGTTCGGAAGCGCTCGCCCAGCAGGCAGACGCTCGCGCCCGTGTCCAGCACGAAGTCCATCGTCTCGCCGCCGATTTCCACAGGGATAATCGGCAGCTTTTCCAGCCGCATATGTGCTTCCCGCTGCGCCGCGAAATCCGGCACTTCCGTGTCAAGCACAATTTCCTGCTTCTCGTAGTCCAGCAGCACCGTGTAGTCCCGGATGACATCAATGCCCATCGTGCCAAGGAAGCGGATTTCCGGGTCAACCGTCTTCAGCTCCTTCTCGACATACATGAGATCCATCAGCAGCACCGGCAGCTGCTCCCGCGCAATCCCGGCGACGTTCAGCGTCGTCAGCATGCCCTCTTCCGCGTTCGTCTTTTTCACGCCTTCGGTGAATTTCGCGATTTCGATGGTGTCCCCCTGTAATTCCGGGAAATAGGCGCGGTTCACCGCGGTCTGCATCGCGCCCGTGTCGAACGCGAAATAGCCCTCCTGCCCGTCCGCTGTCGCCGGAAGCAGCATAATCCCCTTGATGAGCCGAAATGCAATCGTCTGCATAATTCTCTCTCCTCACAGCAAGAATGTGAACAGCTGTTTTTCCACCGGCAGCGCCCGGAACTCAAACCAGTCCGGATGTTCCTTCACAATGCCTGCCCAGAGTGCCTCTTCCGTCTCCGGAATCGTCCCTGCCGCCAGCAATGCCCGTAATTGCTCCCCAATGGCGCTCATCAGCGGCTTTATCTGCTTGTCCGGCACAACGACCATGGACAGGTCGAGGCGGTTTCTGACGCTTGCCAGCACGATTTTCTCGCCGCACAGCCGCTTCCACGGCAGCGCCATGCCGGTATAGAGCGGATAGCGCACGCAGTCCGGCGCCATCCAGATATAGTGCGTGCTGGACAGCACCCGGTCGCGCGCCGCGCTGAGCATCGCCGCGCGGCTGAACAGCGGCGGTTTGCCCGTCGGCATCGGCAGAGCATAGCGCGGCTTGTATTCCAGCACGTTCGGGTGGAACTCCGCCACTTCGCGCAGCTTCAGCCCTTCGGCATAGCACAGCAGCGCCAAATCCTGCATTTGCGTCAGCTGGCGCAGCCAGTGCATCCCTTCTTCGTCCAGCGAGGCCGGGCAGACCGTCACGCACAGCGGCATCGGGTCGGTGCGCTTCCTGCGCCGCCGCTGCACCGCCGACTTAATGCGCATCAGCGGCGTCACCGCCAGCGTCACGTCGAGGCTGTTTGACTTCAAGCCTCGCTTCGCCGCCGCGGACAGCGTACCCGCCGCGAAATCAACGCCGTATTCTTCCTTCAGCTGCGCCAAGCCATCCTCCTGCGGCGCTATCCGCGCAGGCGGCACGGGCAAATCGTGCGTCAGGGTGATGACGGGCTGATTCAGCGTGCAGCACCGCCAGCCCTGCACCATCGCACGCAGGAACGCTGTACCGCTCCCTTGCGCCATCGCCCGGATGAAGCCCGCGCGCGCAAAGAAGAAGTCCGGATGAAGAAACGCGCCCGGCATCGGGTGCGCCGCAAGCGTCAGGGGCATTCCGTGCGCAAAGCACAGCGTGCCGTCCGGGTCAATGCGCTCCGCCGCAACCGGACAAACCGCGCCAATCGGGTCATCCTGCGCCGGCAGATAGCCCGTCAGCACCGCCTGAGCGTTTTCCACCGGGCAGTCGTTCAGCGCGCGCAGGAGCTTCTTCTCCCAGTCGCGCTCAAAGCGCATCGCCGGATGCGCCAGCAGCGCATAGCGTTCGCCGTGCCAGAGCGTTTCCATCGCAGCAAAAGTCATTTCCGGGCTGACAAGGTATCGCAGCGCCCCGAACGCCGCCATATTGCATTCTTCGGGGGATGTCGGGGCTTCCGGCAGCACCAGCGCGTACGACAGCGCGTTGCGGTGCAGGGCGTTCTCCCGCGCGGAGGTCAGTGCCTCGGTCGCTTCCGCCCAGTTCGCCGCCTGCATCAGTATCAGGATTCGCTCCATATCGTTCCTCCGTTATACTATTTTTAGATGAACATGTGCCAAGACGCAAGCAGATGGCGCAGGTGAATCTGAAAATAGTATCATTTTCTCAGCGCCCGAATGCCCAGCGAGATGGCGTAGCACACCGCCGCGAACAGCACAATTGCCGCACCCGCCGTCGTATCCAGATAATACGCGCAAATCAGCCCCGCCACGCCGCACACCAGCGCAATCACCACGCTGTACACCGCGTGCTGACGGCTCGACCGCGCCAGATTGCGCCCCGCCGCCGCGGGCAGAATCAGCAGTGCGTTAATCAGCATCACGCCAACCCAGCGAATCGCCAGCATGACCGCGACCGCCACCAGCACTACGAACGCGCACTCCACCAGCCGATTATGGATGCCTCGGCTGCGCGCCAGGGACGGGCTGATGCCCGACAGCAGCAGCGAATTGTACATCACTGCCCACAGTGCAATGCCCGCCACAAGCGCAATCAACAGATAGAGCAAATCGCTGTCCTGTACTGCCAGCACGTCGCCGACGAGCAGGGACGAATACTTCGCGAATCCACCGCCCATGGACAGCACCAGCACGCCTGCCGCCACTGACGTGGACGAAAAGACGCTGATGATTGTATCGGTGGATGCCGCCCCGGTCTGCTTGATGCGGCAAATCAGCAGCGCCCAGACGATGCCGAACACCAGCATCGCCAGCAGGTCGCTTGACACGCCAAGCAGGATGCCCAGCCCGATGCCCGTCAGCGCGCTGTGACCCAGCGCATCGGAGAAGAACGCCATCTGCTGGTTGACCGCCATCGTGCCGAGCAGCCCCAGCAATGGCGTCAGCAGCAGAATCGCCAGCAGCGCATTGACCATGAAGTCAAATTGCATAAATTCAAAGGGCAGCAGCGTTTGCACAAACGTGCGAATCGCATCCATCACGCCTGACCTCCTTTCGTCCCATCATCCACCACGGCGGCGGCGCGGGCGATTTCCTCCTCGGGCGTTTCCGCCTTGCGCCCCATCCAGCGTTCCGCGCCATGCAGCCGCTGGGCATTGAGCGTCTTTGCGCCCAGCCCGAACACCTTCTGGAATTCCGGCGATGCGAACACGTCATCCGGCTTGCCCTGCTTCAGCACCGTCTTGTCCAGCAGCACCACATGGTCAGCGTACTGGCGGACGACATTCAGGTCGTGGCTGACGAGCAGAATCGCCATATGGTGATGCTCCTTCAGGCGCACAACGGTATCCAGAAACATCTGCAAGCCGTTCTGATCAACGCCGGAGACGGGCTCGTCCAGCACAAGCAGGTCAGGGGCGGGATGCAGTGCCAGCGCGAGCAGCACGCGCTGCAGTTCACCGCCGGAGCAGCGGCCGAGCGGGCGGTGCAGCAGCTTTTCGCCCTCCACCATTTTCAGCGCCTCCATCACCTGCGCGCGGGTCTTTTTGCCGACCCCCGTCCACACCGGGCGGCGAGTCAGGCTGGCGGCGAGGAAATCCTCCACCGTCACGGGCATCTCCTTGTCGAATTCCAGATGCTGCGGCACATACCCCGTGCGCATGTGCGCCACGTCGCGCCCTTCGCCGTCCACATGGCGAATCGTACCGCCGTGAGCGTATTCCCCCAGCAGGGCGCGGATGAGCGTCGTTTTGCCCGCGCCGTTCTGGCCGATCAGCACCGTCAGCTGACCGCAGTGGATGTGCATCGACACATCCTGCAAAAGCGTCTGTCCGCCGCGCACCACGGAGACATTCTCCAGCGCAATGCGGCACAGCTTGCAATTATCTGCCATTTTATTTCCCTCCTTGGGACATTCGTGCGATTCTTGCACCATGTTAGTATACCATGCTTTCCGCGCGGATTCTACCCTTTTCTTTTTCCATCGGCAGGAGTTTCGCATTTTTTCGCGTATTATCATAAAGAAGAGCGAATCGTCCGCTTGGACGTTTTCGGAGGATAAAGGAGGATTTTCTCATGATTGCTTTGGCTTGCGACCACACCGGCATTGAACTCAAAAAGGAAATGATGAAGCTGCTGGATTCGATGGGGCTGGAATGGAAGGATTTCGGCACGGACACGGCGGTCTCCTGCGATTACCCCGTGTATGGCTACCGCGCGGCGAAGGCGGTTGCGTCCGGCGAGTGCGACCGCGGCATCCTGATTTGCGGCACGGGCATCGGCATTGGCATTGCGGCAAGCAAGGTGAAGGGCACGCGCGTCTGCACCTGTTCGGACGTGTACAGTGCCGAATTGAGCAAGCGCCACAACAACAGCAACATCCTGACGATGGGTGCACGCGTCGTCGGCGTTGACTTAGCGAAGATGATTGCGACCCACTGGCTGAGCGCCGAATTCGAGGGCGGCCGTCACCAGCGCCGCATCGACATGATTACAGCGATTGAGAACGGGGAGGAGCTGTAAGGGAGACCCAAGGGGCTTTGCCCCTTGACCCCAGCAGGGCGCTGCCCTGCACCCGCGAAGGGTCTTCGACCCTCTCGACACCCTTTTCGCGATTCAGTTGGTGACTTCTGCATACTGTGTCCGCGTGTTTATACAGGGTTTCGCGTCTGCGGACGCGACCAAAGGGCTTTCCGATCGCCCTTTGGAAACCTTCGGCGCCACCCAAGTTAATTGGTTTTTATTGAAAGTTTTTAGTTAGTGTACCTTTCGTCCCCATGCAACATGCAAAATCAAGAAACACGGGTGTGCACTGCGAAGGGGTCAAGGGGGCGACCGCAGACTTCGTCTGTTTTCATTGCCCCCTCCTCGCCTCCGCAGAGGCGAAACCCCTGCATCGCAAAAAACAAATTGCGAATCATAAACTGTCAACAACACAAACCAACAAAACATCCACCCAAAAAACAGGGATGCGCTTCTCACGCACCCCTGCTTTTTATTGCTTGTGTTGGCTTACTCCTGCCCAACCGCGTTGAGTTCCTGCGTCAGGCGCCACTTGGTCGCCGCTTCGCCCTTGCTCCATTCGAGGCAGTCAGCATAGCCGTAGTTGTTGCACTGCGTAATCATGTTGCGGATGTGCATGTTGAACTCGCCGTCCGCCTTCGCATAAATCGCCAGCCAGCTGTTGTTCTTGATGCTCTTGGCGCACTGCTCCCACTTCACCTTCAGTTCGTCATCCTTCACGGACTCGGAGTAAGGCAGGTCGGGCATGATGGTGTACTTGCCGATGGACTCGAAGTACGGGTCAGCCAGCACCGCGCCGGACCAGTTGCGCCAGTCCTCCTGAATCGGGTAGGAAACCGCGTTCAAGATGGAAACCCAAGTGTCCCTGTTGAACGTTTCGCCCAGCTTGCCGTCAGGGTTGATGGCGTCCTTGCTGTAAGTGGTGTTGTTCGCCTGAATGCAGCCGTCGTTGAAGTTGCCGGACAGGGTGTACTGCTTGCCCGTGTAGGGGGACGTCCACACAACGCCGTTCAGGTCATGCTTGGTGTCCTTGTTGCAGATGTCGCCCAGCTCGGTGAAGTACATGCCGCCGTTTTCGTCATAGTCCCACATCAGACCGCGCGGGCCGTACCACATGGTCATCGAGCCTTCGGGGGTCGCGAAGAAGTCCAGAATCGCAAGGCACAGTTCCGGATACGCCGCCTTCGAGCCGACAGACCAGATGCGGTTGCCGCCCAGCGTGGACAGACCGTAGACGATGGGGTTCGCTTCGTCCGGCACACGCGCATACATCATCTTGCCTTCACCCAGATGCTTGTCCGTGTTGTAGACCATGGAGGAGGCATAGTTGAAGATGCCCCAGAACACGCCGCCGTTCTTCACCTTCTGGCTCATTTCGTCGTAGGTCTGCGTCATGGAGTTCGGGTCAAGCAGGCCGGCGCGATAGAGCTGGTTGAAGAAGCGCAGCATCTCGATGTACGGGCCGTTTTCATCCAGCGCATCGTAGAATTCGCCATTCGTGGGGTTGTACAGACCGAAGCCGAGTTCGTCATAGCCATAGTACGCCGTCGCCATCGCCTTGACGTACATGACCATGTTGCCGTCCCAGTCAGGCCAGAGGGACGCCGCATACGTCTCGTTGCCCAGCTCGTCCGTGGGGCAGATTTCCTTCATCTGCTTGAAGACCGCAATCAAATCGTCCAGATTCTTGACTTCCGGGTAGCCGAGCTGAGAATACAAATCCCAGCGCAGATCCCAGGAGTACATGAAGGACTTATGACCCTGACGGGAGGTCGCCACGTCCATGCCGAAGCCGTACAGATTGTCGCCGTCTTCGGACACCAGACGGTTGGACGCCAGCGCATCCTGATAGTTTGCCCAAACGTAGGGCGCATACGTCTCCGCAAGGTCGTCTTCGTCCCACTCCAGCAGCAGACCGTTCTTGATTGCCTGCTTATAGTCCTCTCCATTCGCGCCCCAGACGACGATGTCGCCGAGGTTGCCGGACTGCGTGCGGGTCTGGTATGTGCCATCCTGATCGGGGATGATGACCAGTTCAACGTTGAACAGATCCTTCATCAGCGCAGCGCCCCAGCCGGTCTGACGGCCGGAGTAGTTCGCCAGCTGGCTGTAAATTTCAATCTGGATGGGCGCGCCGTCCATGTCGATGAAATCGTACAAGTCGCTGGTCACCTTGTAGTACGGGATGCCAGAGGGATTTGCGGGTTCCTCTGCCAGCGCGGGCAGAGCGCCCAGAAGCATGGTCAGCGCCAGCATCAGGGCGAAGAGTCGGGTCAATTTGCGCATTTGCAAGATTCTCCTTTCCGTATTTGAAGTAACTATCACCAGCCGGGTTAGCCCTTCACGGCACCCAGCATGATTCCCTTAACAAAGAAGCGCTGCATGAACGGGTACACCAGCAGAATCGGGATAATCGACACCATGGCGACCGTGTACTTGATGACGCGCGTGTTGAGCATGTTCGCCGCCGCCTGCGTGGACATGCCGCCCGAACCGTTGACCAGCGCCGACAGGTTCGAGGACTGGTTCAGGTACACATACAGGCGGTGCTGCAGGGTGTACAGCTCCGGCCGGGAGGACATCAGCAGCAGCGAATCCTGGAACGAGTTCCAGTTGCCGACCGCGCCGAAAATCGAAATCGTCGCCAGAATCGGCACGGACAGCGGCAGGATAATCTTCAGGAACACCGTCGGCGTGTTCGCGCCGTCAATGACCGCGGATTCCTCCAGCGACGCCGGAATCGACTCAATGTACGTCTTCACCAGAATGATGTTGTACGGCGCAATCATGCCCGGCAGGATGTAGGCAAGGAAGTTGTTCGTCAGCCCCAGCATCAGCATGTTCATGTACCACGGAATCAGACCCGCGTTGAAGTACATGGTGATGACCAGCGCACGGTACATCAGCGACCGATGCCACATCTTCTGCTTCGTCACCAGATAGCCCGCCCACGCGCTGACAATCACCATCAGCGCTGTGCCCAGAATCGTACGCGCCACCGTCACGATGACCGACGAACCCAAATCCGCCACATCGCGCAGGGCAAGGTAGTTCTGGAAGTGGATGCCGACCGGCCAGAAGTTGACCAAGCCGCCCGCCACCGCGTCATTGCTGGAAATGGTGTTGATAAACAGGTAATAGAAAGGGAAAACGCACAGAATTGTGAAAGCCACAAAGAGGATGTACAGGAAAACATCAAACGCGATGTCGCCCGCCGTGCGGTGGATCTTGTTTTTCGGGTGCTTGCCCGCCAGTTTGACGGCGGATTGCTTCATGACTTCGGTATTGCTCATTGCTTCTCCGCCTCCTTAAATGATGCTTTCGCCGCGCACGCCCTTGGAGATGCCGTTCGCGCCGAAGAGCAGCAGCACGCCAATCAGGCTCTTGAATACGCCGACGACCGTGGAAAGCGGAATCAAGCCGCTCTTAATGCCGCTGTGATAGACATACAAGTCCAGCACCTCGATGGTTGCGCTGTTCTGCGGGTTCTCGAAAACGAGGTACTGCTCCATGCCGTTGGAGAGCATACCCGCAATCGCCATCAGCAGCATGACCATGTAAGTGGGCATCAAGCCGGGAATCGTAATGTGGCGGATGCACTGGAAGCGGTTCGCGCCGTCCACCTTCGCGGCTTCGTACAGCTGCTGGTCAATGCCCGCAATGCCCGCGATATAGACAATAGCGCTCCAGCCCAAGCCCTTCCATGTGCCCCACAGCAGCATCTTGAGCCAGATGAAATCCGCGCTGGCAAGATAGTCTGTCGTCGCGGTCTGTCCCATGACGTTGCGCAGGAAGGAGTTGATGAAGCCGTCGGTGGAGAAAATCGCGAACGCGATCGCGTACACCAGAACCCATGAGATGAAATTCGGAATCGTCGTCAGGGTCTGCACAACGCGCTGGAACTTCGTCGAACGAAGTTCCGCCAGCAAAACGGCGAAGGCAATCGGCAGCCAGCTCGTTGCAATGCCCAAGCCAGACATAATCAGCGTATTGCGCAGCACGCGCACAAGGTCATTGCGGGTTGCGCCATTGGAGAACAGGTAGCTGAACCACTTGAGGCCCACAAAGTTCTCGCTGCTCAGCGCGTCGCCGACCTTATAATCAAAGAACGCATAGCGCCAGCCGTACAGCGGCAGGTAGCAGAAGATGACCGTCAGAATCAGAACAGGCAGGAACATCAGGAACAGGCGGTACTTCTCCTCCATCTCCATCTTTTCTTCCATGTCCTTGGGAATGGTGACCATGCTCACGATGCTGAATACGAGCAGCAGCCCCCCCAGCACCGCCCAGAAGGCGATTGCGCCGGTCGGCGTCATCAGCTTCAGGCGTTCCGCCTTTTCCAGCGCCGGAAGGATGCTGTTCAGGTACACCAGCATTCCGATGCCGCCAAGCATCAGCGCCGAGCCAATCAGCGGCAGTTTGACGGCTGCGCGCTTCATGCGGTGATTGCCCAGCGACATGCACGCGCCGATTGCACTCAGGATGATGCCAAGCATCAGCAGCGCACAGCCGCCCATGATGAGGTAGAAGTGCCACGGCTGCACCCAGCCCATACGCAACGGGCGGGCAAAGCTGTCCGTCAGCGTGCTGTACGAAATCGCGGCGGTGAACAGCGAAGTATTCGCGTTGATGTCCGACATCAGTCGACCGGGATTGACCTCCGGGAAGAAGATCATCAGCCCGGCAAACGCGGTCAGGATGCGGATGATGATCAGCGCCCAGTTCGTCTTTTCCCGGACGCAAGTCGCCTGTCCGCCGGATTTGGCTGAAATCGTCGCCTGCATGGTATCCCCTCGTTTCTTTCTTCGTGACGCTCTTCTGCTTTGACCAGCCGCGCGTTGATGGATGAGCGCTGGCGGATGATGTCCAGCGTTCATCCATCAGCGCGACTAAGCCATATACTATTTCCAAATGAGAATGCGCCAAGATGCGAAGTGAATTTTTCATTCTGGCTAACGGGAGTGAAACGCAGCGTAGCAGCGCTACGCTAAGTGGAACGACCGAACGCCAGAAGGGAAAAGGCACGAGCAGATGGTGCAGGTGAATTTGAAAATAGTATCAGACAGGAATCCCCTTGGCGCGCTCCTCAGCCGAAGCCGAAGAGCGCGCCAGAGGGAAGAAGTGGTGCAGGATTACTCCGCCAGACCGGAGACCGTGAAGGTGAAGACCGTCGTGGTGTTCGGGGCGGGCGCGGTCAGCACAACGCCATCCGCCTTGATGTTGTTGTAGTTGTCCTCAACAATCAGCTTTACCCAATCGCCGGAGGTATCCACCACAACGCCGGACTGCGTCTTGCCTTCGCCAATCTTGATGGTCACATCAGAAATGGTGACGTAGCCTTCCTTGACCAGCTTGGACGGAATGTCGGTGGAGACGCGGAAGAAGTGGAACGCCGTATCCTCGCCGAAGCCCATGTCGCCCGTGGTCATGGAGCAGGTGTAGGTGCCGTTGCCGGTGATGACCGCATCCTCGAACGTCGCGCCGTAATCGGTAATCGTGCCGTCGTTGTTGGTCTTCGCCAGCTTGGTGAACACATCGTTGTCCGCGTCGCGGCCGTAGGAGGGTTCCTCCCAGTCGTTGCGGAAGATGTAGTTCGGGTCAGACTGCACGGCGATGTACGCGCCGTAGGTCTTGGAGATCAGTTCCTTCACTTCATCTTCGGTCAGGGGCTGTTCGGTTTCCACAACCGGCGGCACACCGTAGATGTAGTCGAAGGTCACGTCGATGGTCTTGATGCCGGAGAGCGCTTCCGCCGTCGCGATCTTCGCGGTCACGCCTTCGAGGTCGCCGTCCGCCACGCGGGCTTCCGCCGGGATGTCCGTCACCCATTCATTCCAGATGTTGGAGCGGGTCACGATGCCGTCGTCAGAAGTGGTGAAGTCCTTGCCGAGTTCAATCGCTTCGCCGTTGACCTTGACTTCGGTGATGTCGATGAAGTAGCCGGGGAAGGTCGCTTCGCCGTTCGCAATGCCGACCGCCATGAACGCAACACCGGGGATTTCGCCGTCCTTAACACCGGAGAAGTCAAGGGACAGGGTGTAGGTGCCGGGGCCGTCCACGGTCACAGCGTTGCCCTCTGCAAATTCGCCGGGATTCCACGCGGAGGTCGCCCAATCGCTGTCGGCGAACATCAGGAACGCCGTGTCCGTCTTGGGCACGAGGGTGAAGTCGATTTCGTAGGTCTTGACGGATTCAAACGCCGCCTTGTCCACGATGACAGGAGACACGCCCGTCAGATCCTTGTCGTAGGAGCGGACAGAAGCGTCAGTGGGAACTTCGGCAACCCATTCGTTCATGATGTTCATGCGGGTTTCCACCTCATCGTCAGAGGAGGTGTAGCCCTTGGTGAACGCAACGGATTCGCCGTTGATGCGGATGTCGTTGAGCTTGATGGACATGCCGGGGAAGAGCTTTTCGCCGTGCTTGATGCCCAGCGCGGTAAAGGCAACGCCGGAAGCCGCGCCCGCTTCAGTCGCGGTGAAGTCCAGACCCACGGTGTAGTCGCCCGCGCCGGTCACGGTCGCGTTGGTCGCCTTCACAGCGGAGTCGTCCGTGCCCCAGTACTGGCTCGTCCAAGAAGAGTCGGCGAACATGATGTACGCCATGTCAGCGCCGTAGCGGAAGAGCGTGAAATCAACCTCGACGTTTTCCACGCGCTCGAATGCCGCCTTGTCCACGGTTATCCAGTTCGCGTCCTCGGTCACGCCGTCCCAGGAACGCGCGTCGGCGGGCAGCTCGCTGACCCATTCGTTGTAGATGTTGGAGCGGGTAATGATGCCGTCGTCAGAAGAGGTGTAGCCCTTCTTCGCTTCGATGGGCTGACCGTTCACGCGAATTTCGTCCACGCGAATCGTCCAGCCGGGCAGTGCCTTTTCGCCGTTCTCCAGGCCGATGGCCGCGAACGCAATGCCGCTCGCCGCGCCTTCGGGCGTACCGGTGAAGTCAAGGCCTACGGTGTAGGAGCCCTCGCCGGTAATCGCCGCCTCGGTCACCTTCATGCCCTCCGCCGGCTCAGAGCCGTCGTGCCACCACTGGTAGTGCCAGTTGGCGTCGGCATACATCAGGAATGCCGTAGAGAGCGGTTCGACTTCGCCCGCCACGGGAGATGCCACGGGAGATGCCACAGGAGACGCCACCGGAGATTCCGCCACAGCGGTCATGCCCAGCGCCATCGCCAGCACCATCAGCAGTGCAAGAAACTTCTTGGTGCAATTCATGATGATTCCTCCTTAGAGAAGCTGATCGTGCCTGATGCCTGTCGGCGAAACATTTTCGTAAGTCTCCGAGGTTTACGAAAGCGTTTTCGTCTTTGCCCGGATTAAGGGCAGACATTTCCGCACTTGTAAATCCATTATAGCTTTCGGCGCGTCATTTGTCAAGTTCAAACCATATGATATACAAGATTTGTGCAAGTTTTTGCCGCACTTCTTTATTGAAACTGCCTAAATCAATCAGAAATCGATCTGCAAGTTCCTTACACGGATTTTTTCGTCAGACAACGTTTTCGTTGGTGTATTCGGTCTGTTGCCGCTCTTTTTCCGACATGAAAACAGTTGTTTCCCTTTGATATTGTCTGTTTTAGATGCAGATTTACGGCATTTCCCGATTTTTCAGCATTTTCAGCAGGTTCCAGCGTCGCCGCGCCTCTTCTTCCGCCATTTTGCAGAGGGTTTCGCTCTTCGCCGGATCGCTCCGGCGCAATGCCGCAAACCGCCCCTGCCGCATCAGGAACGCCTGAAAATCCCCGTCCGGCGCTTTGCTGTCCAGCATCAGCCCATTCGCCGGATGATAGCGGTACAGCGGGAAATACCCGCACTGCACGGCTTTCTTCTCGATTTCCTGCACGTCACGCATGTCAATCCCGTGCGCAATGCAGGGCGCATAGGCAATGATGAGCGCCGCGCCGTCCCACGCTTCTGCCTCGCGCATGGCCTTCAGCAGCTGATTCGGATTCGCGCCCATCGCCACCTGCGCAACGTACACATGCCCGTAGGTCATTGCCATCAGCCCCAAATCCTTCTCCGCGCCGGATTTCCCGCCGGACATAAGCCGTGCCGCCGCACCTGTCGGGGTCGCCTTCGATGCCTGTCCGCCCGTATTGGAGTACACCTGCGTGTTCAGCACAAGCACCCGCACCTTCTCGCCCGATGCCAGCACATGGTCAAGCCCGCCAAAGCCAATATCAAACGCCCATCCATCGCCGCCGATGAGCCATACACTCTTGGCCGCCAGCAAGTCCGCCGAATCCGCAATTTCCTTCACCAGCGGATGTGAAAGCGTCTCGCACGCCGCCAGCAGCGCCTTCCCCGCCTGTGCCGAAAGCGCCGTATCCTCGCGATTATTCAGCCACGCACGGCAGCTTTCCGCCGCCTCCGGACACTGTGCCGCCAGCGTCTCGACCTGCTCCGCCAGATGTGCCCGCCGGTGCTTCATCGCCAGATACATCCCGAAGCCAAATTCCGCGTTATCCTCAAACAGGCTGTTGCCCCACGCCACGCCCTGACCTTTCTGGTTGACGGTATAGGGGCAGCTGGGCGCGCTCCCTGCGTAGATGGACGAGCAGCCCGTGGCATTGGCGATCATCAAATGCGAACCGAACAATTGTGTCAGCAGCTTGATATACGGCGTTTCGCCGCACCCCGCGCACGCGCCGGAGAACTCGAACAGCGGCGTTTTTGCCTGCGAGAGCGGGATGGTGTCCGCCTCCCCAATCGCCGATTCCGGCAGCGACACGGCGAAATTCCAGTTTGCCTGCTCCTTCGCCATTTCCGCTGCGGGGCGCATCACCAGCGCCTTGTCCTTCGCAGGGCACACCCGCGCGCAGTTTTCGCATCCTGTGCAGTCCAGCGGCGACACCTGCACGCGGAAATTCCGCCCGGAAAACGCCTTTCCCTTCGCCCGAACCGTATGAAAATCCACAGGAAACGCCGTTTCCGCCAGCGGGTAGAACGTGCGGATGCACCCATGCGGGCAGACAAGGCTGCACAGCCCGCACTGGATGCACGCTTCCGCCCGCCACTGCGGAATCTGCCGCGCAATGCCGCGCTTTTCGAGCCGACTCGTGCCCAGCGGCGCAAACCCGCGCGCGTCCATGGCGGACACCGGCAGCATGTCTCCTTGCTGGCGCAGCATCGGGCGCATGAAGGTTTCGACTGCTGATTGCGGCGCATCATCCGGCGTATCAGGCAGTTCCGCCCATTCCGACGGCACGTCCACTCGTCGCAGCGCATCCGCCGTCTTCGCAATTGCATTCAGATTCGCCGCGACGACCTGCTCGCCCTTCTTCGCATACGCTGCCTGAACCGATTCGTTCAGCAGCTGCTGCCGCTGCTTTTCCGGCAAAAAGACATTTAATTGGAAGAAAGCCGTCTGCATGACCGTGTTGATGCGCCCGCCCAAGCCGCACTGCGCCGCGATTGCGTCCGCGTCGATGGCGTACAGCAGCGCATGGCGTTTCGCAATGCTCCGGCGCAGCTTCGCGGGAATCTCCATGCCGTCCGGGAGATTCAGCAGCACCGTACCGTCCGGCTTGACGCTCTGCGCCACCACGTCCAGATTCATCAGCGTCGGCTGATGGCACGCGAGAAAGTCCGCCTGCCCAATCAGGTACGGCGCGCGAATTGGCGCTTCCCCTATCCGCAAATGACTAACCGTGTACCCGCCGGATTTCTTGGAGTCATACGCAAAATACGCTTGCACCTGCCGATCCGTCTGCGCGCTCATCATTTTTATGGCGCTCTTGTTTGCTCCAACCGTGCCATCCGCGCCCAGCCCAAAGAACTTGCAGCTGATAACGCCCTCGTTCGGCAAGGCAAAATGCGCGTCTATCGGCAGGGACAGGTGCGTCACGTCGTCGTCGATACCGACGGTGAAGTGCTGCCCGGCTTCCATCGTGTCCAGCGCGTCGAACACAGCCTTGACCATTGCGGGTGTGAACTCCTTGCTGCCCAGCCCATACCGTCCGCCGCAGACCTTTGCCGTCCGCCCAGCGGCAAACAGCGCCGCGCTCACGTCCAAATACAGCGGTTCACCGAGTGCGCCTGCCTCCTTCGTGCGGTCAAGCACAGCGATCCGCTCCGCGCTCTCCGGGATAGCCGTCAGCAGCGCTTCTGCCGAGAACGGACGGAACAGCCGAACCCGCACCACGCCGACTTTCTCCCCCGTCCGCATGAGTGCCCGCGCGGTTTCCTCCGCCGTCTCCGCGCCCGACCCCATCAGCACCAGCACCTTCTTCGCGTCCGGCACACCCGTGTAGGAGAACAGCCGCAGTGGGCGCCCCGTCAGTGCCGCGACGCGGTTCATCGTGTCCTGCACAATTTCCGGCAGGGCAAAATAATATGGGTTCGCCGCTTCCCGCCCCTGAAAATACACGTCCGGATTCTGGCTCGTCCCCTGCTGATGCGGATGCTCCGGGTTCATGGCGCGCGCCCGGAACTGCCGGATTTGCGTCTGCGGCAGCAGTCCGCGTAATTCATCCTCGTCAAGCGCCTCGAACCGCTGGATTTCATGGCTCGTGCGGAAGCCGTCAAAGAAATGCAGCATCGGCACACTGCCCGCCATCGCGCTCAGATGCGCCACGACCGCCAAATCCGCCGCTTCCTGCACCGATGCCGCGCAGAGCATCCCCCAGCCTGCACTGCGCACCGCCATCACATCGCTGTGGTCGCCGAAGATGGACAGCGCGTGGTACGCCAGCGCCCGCGCCGCGACGTGCATCACCCCCGGCAGCAGCTCGCCCGAAATTTTGCACATATCCGGCAGCATCAGCAGCAGCCCCTGCGACGCGGTGAAGGTCGTCGCCAGCGCTCCCGCCGAGAGCATCCCGTGCAGCGCGCCCGCTGCGCCGCCCTCGCTCTGCATCTCCGTCAGCCGCATTTTCTGCCCGAACACGTTGCGTTTGCCCATGTGCGCCCACTCGTCACAGTTCTCTGCCATCGGCGTAGACGGCGTAATCGGGTAAACCGCTGCCGTTTCGCTGAGCGCGTATGCCACCTGTGCCGCTGCCAAATTGCCGTCGCCCACCATCGTTTTCATCCGCTTTTTGCACCTCCATGCGCCTGTTTCCGCGTATTGTATCCGCGCGGATGCGTTTCCATGCAAAAGCACGCAGAAATTGCGAAAAAAAGTGAATTTCCCTCTTGACAGGTGGGGGAAAGCGTGGTATAATCATTTTCGCAGTCAGCGAGTGGCGCAAGTCAATCGTTGAAGTGCCAATGGGGAATGGTGTAATGGCAGCACCTACGACTCTGACTCGTATTGTCTAGGTTCAAATCCTAGTTCCCCAGCGTTTGCCTCCGTTGTCTAGTGGCCTAGGACGCCGCCCTCTCAAGGCGAAAACACGGGTTCGAATCCCGTCGGAGGTGCATCATCCTTCGCTCTTACAGCGGAGGATTTTTTTGTGTTTCTTTATGCGCTTGCCAGATTTGCGGCGCATCTTGGCGCATTCTTGCATTGCATTTTTCGTCGTCTTCTTGCCTGTTCCCTGCTTTTATGGTATACTGAAGAAAATGACGTAGGAGGGCACCCGACGATGAACACAGACGTGCTGTTTGACCGCGCATTTGCCATCCGTGCCGCAAAGCCGTGGCAACATTTGTTTGATACGCATATTTTTGCAGTTCGCTTTTCTGATGGTGAAATTGCGTGCTGCTCCGTCATGGGGCGCAACGGCACACATCTGGCGCTGGCGCTTTATTCCCTCACGGACGGTCTGTACGCGCTTGACAAACTCATGACCACAGACATGCGCGTTCTGCCGCGCCATCGAGCGGAGGAATGTATGCTCGGGCAGGACTGCATTCAGGTATCCTTCGAGAATGTGCAGGAAATCCTCGCGAAGGAGGCAAAGGCCGTCCGCGCCTACGCCAAAGCACACGGTATTTCCCTGCGCGGGCAGCACAATTTTCCGGTTTTCCATCGCTATCGTCCATCGCGCATGCCGTGGGCGCTGACTGACGAAACCGAGCAGCAGCATCTATTGGAAGCAATGGATGCCCTGCTGGAAATATCGCGTCGCCTCAGCACAGAAGAGCCTCTTGCCTTGGGGCTGATTGAGGGCGACCCATTCACGCACCCGATTCCCCTGCTAACCGCGACCCCCGACGGCTATCGCTGGGATTCCTACACGCTGCAAAAGCCCGACGCGCCGGCACTCCCGGCGGGCAAAATTGAGGATGAACTGGCGCTGGCGCGGCTGAAGAAGCGCAAGAAGCCCTGTGCACCGTGGGCGCTGGCGGTGTTTATGTCCCCTACCCCTGTTCAGGCCAAACCAGCCCAAGTGCCATATTTTCCTTATTTGCTCTGTGTTGTCGATACCGGCAGCGGCAAAGTGCTGACGATCACACCGCCGCGCAAAATCGACGAATACGCTCCCCACTTCTCCGCTGATTTCCTTCCCCTGCTCCAGCAGCACGGTCTTCCCCGTGAGTTTTGGTCAGCAGATGACCGCACAACGGCATTCATTACGCCGATTGCCAAGCAATTGGGCATTCCCGTTAATGTGCAGGCGGACATGACGCCGATGGATGAACTGCTGGACGAACTTTACGACCATCTGAACGATGCTTCATTCGAAGGTGCAGATGAAATGAGCAATGCGCCGGATGATGCCGAGGTGCTTCGGCTTCTTGCCGCACACATTGCCGACGCGCCGGAAACACTCCGCGCCATACCGGATTACATGCTGACCGAGATACGCGCCGCAATTGCCGCACTCCCTAACTCGCGGGACGCCTTGCGCGCACTGGACGAAGAAATAAAGCGCCGCCGTCTCCCGCCGCATCAATGAGGTGAAGCATGTCGCAGACCACAAAACGCGCCTTAGCGCAAAGCCTGAAAAAGCTCCTGCAAACGAAGCCGCTGAGCAAAATCACCATCAACGATATTGCTGAGGACTGCGGTGTCAGCAGGATGACGTTCTACTACCATTTTGCAGATATATACGACTTGGTAGAGTGGACGTGTCAAGAGGATGCGAGCGTCGCGCTTGCCGGCAACAAGACGTACAGCACATGGCAGCAAGGCTTCCTGAACATCTTCCATCTTGTCTTGGAAAACAAAACGTTCGTCCTGAACGTCTACCACTCTATCAGCCGCGAGCACTTGGAGCGCTATCTCTATCAGCTGACGTACGACCTGCTGATTGGCGTGGTTGAGGAAAAAGCCGTCGGGCTGTCCGTCAGTGACCGTGACAAGGCGTTCATTGCGGACTTCTACAAATACGCGTTTGTCGGCTTGATGCTGAACTGGATTCGCGAGGGCATGAAGGAAGATCCAACGGCGATTATTGACCGGCTCAGCGTGCTGATTCACGGTGATATCACCCGTGCGCTGCACAAATACAGCGCAAGCTGACATGTAAACAGGCATCCGAAGCGAAAGCACATGCTTCAGATGCCTGTTTTTGCTTGATGAAAACTTATACTATTTCCAGATGAAAAGGCGCAAGCAGATGGCGCAGGTGAATCTGGAAATA